>Ga0233356_1000005_pt1 | contig 121271 bp, 109 predicted proteins | sample GEONSFMMS_FD_180700 | JGI IMG/M metagenome (GOLD analysis project Ga0233356, IMG submission 180700) | Soil microbial communities from Shasta-Trinity National Forest, California, United States - GEON-SFM-MS | ecosystem: Environmental > Terrestrial > Soil > Temperate forest > Bulk soil | place...
CACGATCGTGCCCGATTTCTTCGGCGGCAACATGGACTGCCCCGAGGTCCGCGCCGGCAACACGGTCTACCTCGGCGTGAATGTTCCCGGCGCGCTGCTCTCCTTCGGCGACGGCCACTACGCGATGGGCGACGGCGAGATCATCGGTACTGCCATCGAAGGCGCGATGAATGTCGACCTCACCGTCGATCTGATCAAGGGACGCGCCACCCACTGGCCGCGCATCGAAAACAGCGAGTCGATGATGACCGTCGGCGCTGGCCGCCCGCTCGAAGACGCCGCCCGCATCGCGTTCAAGGAGATGGTGCATTGGATCTCCGACACGACCGGCCTCTCCGAAATGGACGCCTACGAATTCGTCTCCCAGAACGCGAAGACCCCGATCGTGGAGATGGTCGATCCGGAGTACACGGTCATGGTGAAGATCGAGAAAAAGCGGCTGCCCGTGAAGACGCAGTAGCACCCCGGCGGTTGACGGAGCCGAACCGACAATCCAGACTAGTTCCCTGATCTGAGAGGCTAAATGCACACGATAGAGATCGAGGAAGCGGAAAAGCGGCTTTCCAGGCTGGTCGACGAGGCTGTCAATGGCGAATCGTTCGTGATCGCGAGGGACGGCAAGCCGCTCGTGAAGGTTGAAGCTCTGCATGCCGAAGTCAGGCATCGACGCATCGGCTTTCTGGCTGGCGAGATCACCGTTCCTGACGATTTTGACCGTATGGGAGAGAAGGAGATCGCGGAGCTGTTCGGAGCCGAGGTGTGAAGTTTCTGCTGGATACGCACCTGCTGCTTTGGATTGCGGGATATCCGGAACGACTCTCGGAAGATCTTCTGAACGAACTCACCGACCCCGCGAACGAACTTGTTTTCAGCGCGGCGAGTTTGTGGGAGATCTCAATCAAGAGTGCTTTGGGCCGAGAAGACTTTCGCGTCGATCCTCGCGTGCTGCGGCAGGGACTGCTAGACAACGGATACGTTGAGCTTCCGATCACCAGCGAGCACGCGGTGAGCACTGATGCCTTGCCACCGCTGCATAAAGACCCGTTCGATCGAATCTTGCTCGCTCAGGCCTTGACGGAAGGCGTGACGCTTCTTACAGCTGATGAGCAGCTCGCCCAGTATCCGGGACCGGTGCGTAAAGTTTAATCGCCTCTCTTCGCGCGCCGTTTCTCCGCCTCGTCCAACCACCCACGACGCAGCGATTCCGCGGGGATGCTCGACATGTACGGCTTGATGTCGAGAATGGGCGTTCCATCGAGCATGTCGACGCCGTGGACGTGCAGCGACGCGCCGTCGCGGCGCAGAAGCTCGACGACCGTGAGGGCGATCGGATTCGGACGAAAGGGAGAACGCGTCGCGAAAACGCCGTGCGGAGTTTCTTCGCCAGGAGGTGCGCCGAGGAGCTCGAAACCTTCCGAACGATCGAAGACCCATAGAACGAAGAGATGCGAGAAGCCTTCGATGTGCGTGAGACCGGCCTCGAACTCCGGCAGGATTTCGAGCACGCCATTCGCCTCATGCTTCGTGCCGGGACCCTTCGGAACCTGTGTCGTTTCCTTGAACGGAGTCCGCGCGAATCCGATCGCGCGTGGTGTGAAGAGCGGCTCATCGATCGACATGCGGCTACTCTAGCTTGCGCGGCCTCGGGATACGATCTCCGGCATGCGTCGAATCGTTCTTGTCCTCCTTCTCGCCTCCGCGGCGACTCTTCACGCGCAGATCAATGATTCCGAGGTTTGGGTCGGATCGCTCGATCTGTCGGGCGGGCGGTTCGCGGTCTCGAATCTGGTGAACATCTCGAAGCACCCTGGCTACGACAATCAGCCGGCGTTTTTCCCGGATGGGAAGCTCGTGTTCACGTCGCAGATCGCGGTGCTCGACGAGACCGGGCATGCGGTGCAGGCGGTCATTCACGATTTCGCAAATGGGACATCCACTCCGGTGCCGGGCGCGCTCGGATTCAGTCCGACGCCGGCTGCGGATGGCTCGCTCATGCTGCTGCGCGATGGTCATGTCGTCCTGCACGACTCCTCGGGGAACGAGAGCCAGCTCACCGAGACCAAGGATGCCGGCTACTTCACGCGGTTCGACGAGCAGACGTGGGTGCTCTACATTAACGACAAGCAGCGCCGCATCGTCATCTACGATCCGAAGACGAAGGCACTCGACACGATGGCGCTCGGATCGAGCACCGCGCCGTTCCGGATTCCGGGCAAGCGCGCCGTGAGTTTCGTCGCGGTCGAGCCGTTTCCGGCTCCCGAGGGCAATGCGCCGCCGCGGAAGCTCTTTCTGCGGGAGCTCAATCTCGCTGATCGTCAAGTCACCACGCTTGCCTCGGTTCCGTTCCCCACCTCGGGGAGCCACGTCTGGACTTCGCGCGGCACGTTGCTGATGGCGTCCGGCCACACGATCTACGAGTGGAATCCCGCCAAGCCCGACGATTGGCGGATGGCGGCGACGTTCGATGATCCCGAGTTGCAAGGGCTGACGCGCATCGCAATCAGTCCGCACGGCGATCGGATTGCGCTGGTGTCGACACCCCGCGACGAAACGATCATTCACGATTCGCGCGCAGCGTCCAATGCAGCGCTGGCCGCGCACAATGCGGCTGCGTTCGCACAGGTGCTGAAGGATGACGCGACTGTTGTCGCCGCGAGCGGCACGGTCATCCAGGGACGCGCGGCCGTGCAGCAGTCGATCGAGTCGCGCTGGAAGGCACAGCCGGATCTCGTTTTCGTCCGCACACCGACGTCGATCGAGATCAGCCGCAGCGAACCTGTCGCCTCGGAACGCGGCACTTGGACCGGCCACGCCACGACACCGGCCGGCCCCGCCGACTGGCGCGGCGACTATCTCGCCGTCTGGCGAAAGACGACGTCGAGCGCCGGTCTGCCATCGTGGACGATCGCCTCGGAAGTCTTCGTCCCGCTCGATTGCACGGGCTCAGGCTGCGCGGCGCGGTGACCTTCGTTCTCATCCCCGCGCAGTCCTTCCTCATGGGATCGGACGATGGCCGTCCGGACGAGAGTCCGGTCCATCGCGTGTGGATCGACGCGTTTGAGCTCGGTGCCTGTCAGGTGACGAACTCCGAATATGCGGCCTTCGGGAACGCTAAAGGTCATGCGCCGCCGCCGGCTCCGTTCGACGATCCGGAGCAGCCGGTCGCGGGCGTGTCGTGGTTCGAGGCCGTCGCCTACTGCGATTGGTTGAGCAGCGTCTCCAGCCGGCGCGTCCGTCTGCCGACGGAGGCGGAGTGGGAGTGTGCGGCGCGGGGAGGAGCCGAAGGGATGCACTACCCGTGGGGCGACGAGTGGCCGTTGCAGGACGATGCGAACGGTCCGCGGATCGTCGGCCGAGGTACTCCGAATGCGTATGGGCTTTACGACATCTGCGAGAACGTTCACGAGTGGTGCAGCGACTGGTATGCGCCGGAGTACTACGACGTTTCGCCGGAGAGAAATCCCCGAGGTCCGGAGACCGGATCACGCCGGGCATCGCGAGGCGGCTCCTGGCGCCATCAGTTCAAGTTCAGCCGCTGCGCTGCGCGGTCGAGCATTCCGCCGGAGTTTCGGTATGCGGACTATGGATTTCGGGTTGCCCGCGACGCGGCAACGTGAGTGCAAGTATTCTGTTGCTCCATGGCCGATATCGCTGATTCATTCGCGCTCGTTCTGACCGGCGGAGGCGCGCGTGCGGCGTATCAGGTGGGTGTGCTGCGCTGCCTGGCGCGGCACCTTCCAAAGGACAGCTTCGACGTGATCACAGGCGTCTCCGCGGGAGCAATCAACGCGGCCTTCGTCGCCTCGCGCAACGCGCCGCTCGCGGACGTCGTCGAAGAATTGTGCGAAGTCTGGCGCACGCTGACGTTGAAAGATGTGATCCGCATCGACTCGCGATCGCTGGCGCGGAACGTTTTCGGTTGGGGCGGGAAGCTCATCTCCGGTGGCACGCACGTAACGCCGCGCATTCAAGGGCTGGTCGACACGACGCCACTTCGCGAACTTCTGCAACGGCTTTTTGTATCGAACGAGCGAGGGGAGATCGCCGGGATCGCGGAGAACGTCGTCCGCTGTCACCCGCGGGCAGTGTCGATGACGGCTCTCGACTACAACACCGGCCAGACCGTGACCTGGGTCGACGGCTGTGACATCGAGACGTGGAAGAGGCCGTTGCGGCGCGGCGTGCGCGAACCGCTCACGATCGATCACATCATGGCCTCGGCATCGCTGCCGGTCGTTTTTCCCGCCGTCCGGATCGGAAAGCATTGGTTCGGAGACGGCGGCATCCGCCTTTCCGCGCCGCTCTCGCCAGCCCTGCACCTCGGAGCAACGCGCATGCTGGCGGTCTCCACGCATTACGCAAAGACGGTTTCCGAGGCGAACGAGCCGGAGACCGCGGGCTATCCGCCGCCGGCGCAGATCCTGGGGCAACTGATGGACGCCATCTTTCTCGACGTCATGGACGAGGACACGCTGCGTCTGCAGCGCTCCAACGAGTTTCTGCTGGATCTTCCACCCGAACTTCGCCGCGGCTACCGGCCGGTCGACTTCGCCGTCATCCGACCTTCGCAGGACATCGGAAAGCTCGCTGCCGAATACGAGCCGCAGCTCCCCCGTCCCTTCCGTTTCCTGACCCGCAGCCTCGGAACGCGCGAGACATCGAACGCCGATTTCATGAGCCTCTTCATGTTCGTCCCCGAATACCTGCAACGCCTCATCGAGATCGGCGAGGCCGACGCCGATGCCCGGATCGCCGACATCATCCGCGTGGCGACAGCGCCGGCTGAGACTTAGAGTCCATGCGGCGTCGAGATCGCGTTCCCAAATTGGGTATGATCGTTCCCGAAATGGGAAAGCAAATTCGCAAGGCTCCCGGGCACAGACACTCTTGTCTGTGCTGGTGAGGCTCGGGACCGCCGAGAACAACAACGGTTTCCCTATTTCCTCTCAACCTCTGCCTCTCTACGCCGCGTAGACCATCTTCGCTCACGTACACTTTCATCGAATGCTCCACGACTCCTGGCACCTCGCGGAACCGCCGCGGGATCTTCCGCTGCTTCCGATAAACAACGAAAAGCTGCTCGCCATCATCGCGCGGCGGGGGATCACGAACGACGAGGAGTTCCGGAGGTACGTGGCGCCGTGCATCGGCGATCTGCATGATCCGGCCACGATTCATGGCATCGGCGAGGCGTGCGAGCGGATCGAGCGGGCGGTGCGGGATCGCGAGACGATTCTCATTTACGGCGATTATGACGTCGATGGAGTTACGTCGATCGTGTTGCTGCAGACGGTGTTGCGCGCGATCGGCGCGGATGCGGCGCATGTCGTCCCGCACCGGCTTGTCGACGGCTATGGTCTTAAGACGTCGGTAATCGATCGCGTGCTGGTCAATAGGGACGTAAAGCTCATCATTACAGTGGATTGCGGCATCACGAGTGTGGATCCGGTGCGACAGGCCATCGAGCGCGGGATCGACGTCATCGTCACCGATCACCACCTGCCGCCGGAGCTGCTCCCCGAGGCGGCGGCGGTGCTGAATCCGAAGCAGCCGGGGTGCGCGTATCCGTTCAAGGAGCTGGCAGGCGTCGGGGTTGCGTTCAAGCTGTGCTGCGAGCTGCTGCGGCGGAGCGGGAAGAAGATGGCCATCGCCTCGCTGCTGAAGATCGCGGCGATCGGCACGGTCGCGGACGTCGCGCCGCTCATCGGCGAGAACCGCACCATCGCCTGGCTCGGTCTGGCCGGGCTGGCCGATCCGCGCAATCCGGGATTGCGGGCGCTCATCCGACGTTTGGGGATGCTGGGCCGGCCTCTGCGAGCTGTAGATGTCGGCTTCAAAATCGGACCGCGCATCAACGCCGCCGGACGGCTCTCGTCCGCCGAAACGGCCATCGATCTTTTCGCCGCAACCTCGGAAGAAGCCGCGTGGACGCTCTGCGCGGAGCTCGATCGCCTCAATGCAGAGCGGCAGGAGGTGGAGCGGGGAGTGCGCGAGGAGGCGGAGGCGATGGTTGGCGCGGCATCGACCGACCGCATCTACGTCCTCGCCGGCACCAACTGGCACAAAGGTGTTCTGGGGCTGACGGCCGGACGCATCGCGCAGCGCTATCACCGGCCGGCGCTGGCCATCGGCATCGAGGGCGAGTTGGCGGTTGGATCGGGGAGGAGCATTCCGACGATCAACCTTCATGAGCAGCTCGAAGCAGTCGCCGATCTTTTCACTCATTTCGGCGGACACGAATTCGCGTGCGGCTTCGCGCTGCCTGCGGCGAACGTCGACGAGCTTCGGCGGCGGCTGGAGGAGCGCTTCGCGGCGTTCGACGAAAACGTCTTCCGGCGAGAGGCGCAGGTCGATGCCGAAGTCACGTTGGCCGAGGTTGATCAGGAGTTCGTGAAGGCGCACGAGATGATGCAGCCGTTCGGTGCGGGCAATCTTCAGCCGCTGTTCCTGACGCGCAATGCGAACGTAACCGCGACGCGCGAGTTCGCGCCCGACTGCAACGAATTGACCCTCGACGACGGAACGGGCCGCGCGGCGGCGGTGCTATGGCCGTCAGTCCGCGCGCTTGGAGGCGATGTCAAGAACGGCGCGACCATTGACCTGCTGTTTCACATTGAGCCGGACAGCTACGCCCAATCTGGGGCCAAATTGACGATTGTTGATGCCCGACCAGCCTTGCATGAGTGAACACGATCGCGCAGTACGATTCGGTCATGCCCGCTCCTGAACGCAAATCGCCGCGCCGTATCGCACAGGTTCCGACTGAGCGGTTCGCGGGACGACATCGTTCAGCAGGAAGTCGACGATGCGCTCGCTGCCACGCCGGCGGAACGCATGGAAGCGCTGATCGCTCTTCTGGACGCAGCGTATGAGTTGTGGGCAACAAGAGGACTCGATCGTGACGAAGGACTTTGCCGATTTCCTCGAATCACTCAACAGAGAAGGCGTGGCCTATGTAGTGATCGGGGGAATGGCGGTACTGGCGCACGTGCCGTATCGAACGACGCGTGATCTCGACGTTCTCATCGAGCCGACGATCGAGAACGCGCAGAAGGCGCGGCGCGCGGTGGCGACGTCTTGTCGTTTGGAGGACTGCTGCGGGTCGAAATCCACAGCCCCGTCCCCGGCGTGGAATGGCGCGAGGTTTGGAACGGAAGCGTAAAAAGCAAGTTCCTCGGCGTCCCCACGCGCTTTGCGGGCGTGGACGAACTGATCAGCATGAAACGCGCAACAGCAAGTCCGGAAAAAGACTTGCCCGATCTCGAGCGGCTTACGAAGATCAAGAGGAATAGCACCTAGTCACAAGAAGTTGCTCGCCCCGTGCAGCGCACGATCCGCATCCTTCGCGTAGCGCTTCCGCTCCTCTTCATCGCCTTCATCGCCGTGATCGCCGTCAACTGGCGGCGCGGAAAACCGCACAAGGACAAGGGCGGCACGGTTCCCGTGACGTCGACGATCCGGCCGACCGACAAGCCGGCCATCCTTTCGGTGACGTTCGAGGACACGCAGACCGTCAACGGCCGCGTGGCCTCGCGCATCCGCGCGGAGCGCGTGGTCGCGTTTCAATCGGGCTGGAACACGCTCGAGAACGTGCAGATGACGATTTACCGGCCCACGGGACTGACGTACGAACTGGTCTGTCCGCAGGCGCAGTTCAACAGCAACACGAAAGAAGCGGACGCCAAGGGCGGCGTGCGCGTGACGTCGAGCGACGGCGTCGAGATCACCACCGCGCAGATCCACTTCGACGGGAATCACCTCACCAACCACGTCGCGGTCAATTTCAAAGTGGACCGCTGGACGGGCAGCGGCGGCGCGCTGGACATGGACGTCCCCGCCGAAGTCGTGCGGCTGTATGAGAAGGTCGACGCCACGATGGCGCCGGAGACGGCGGCCGAGTCGCCGTTGAACATCAAGTCTCAGGAGGGATTCTTCCGGCGGAAAGAGAACTTCGCTGAATTCATCAAGGACGTCGTGGCCACGCGCGACGCCGACCGCTTCAACGTCGATCACATCCTCGGGCGCTTCGGCGCCGACCGCAAATCGCTTTTGTCGCTGGAAGGGCAGGGACATCTGACCGTCGTCATGAGCGGCGACCTGGCCACCGGCAAGCCCGCCGAATCCGCGGGACGCAAGACCATCACCGCGGACCGCTTCTGGAGTGAGATTGGCGCTAATCAGCAGATCAGCGCGCTCAACTTCATCGGCGACACCGGCCCGGCGCACGCGGTCATCGAAGGTCCGCCCAATCGCGATCTCGTAGCGCGCACCTTCCGCGTCGGCATCGCCAACAAGCAGGTCACCGATCTGAAGGCCGATGACAACGTGGTGATGAAAGAGACCGATCCGGTGAAGCGCGAGATGAATTCGGGACATCTCGTCGTCTACTTCGATCCAGCGACTCACAAGGCCACAAACGCCGCGCTGGATGGCAACGTCCACTACAAGGACCCGAAGAACGACGCCCGTTCGGTGCGCGCGAATTACGACATCGTCAACGATCAGGTCATCCTCAACGGGGAGCCAGGCTTCTACCCGGCGGTGGTTACGGACGGTCAGACGCTGAAGGCGAAGGTGATCGAGTTCTCGCCGCGCGCGGGCACCGCGCGCGCGACGGGCGAAGTCATCGCGCAGCTCGTTTCGAAGCAGGCCGGCGGCGCGGCCACCGCCGTCAGCGCTGACTCGACAAACGTTTTTCCAACCAGCAAACCGGTCTTCGTCAACTCCGACACCGTGACCATGCGCCAGGCGAACAAGATCGCCGTCTTCAGCGGCAACGTGCGGGCGTGGCAGGAGACGAACACCGTCTTCTCGCAGGAGCTGCAGGTGCAGGGCGCGGGCGAGCAGGTCACCGCGCGCGGCAACGTGCGTACGCTGCTCTACAACACCAGCACGAACGCCACGGCCGAACAGCGCAAGGTTCCGATGCAGTCGAAGAGCGACGTGCTCGTCGCGCACAAGGGCGACCGGCGCATCGATCTGAACGGGAACGTCCAGATTGACGACGGCGAGCAACGGCATTTCACGTCCGAGCACGCGTCGTTTTTCTTCGATGCGAACAAGAAGATGGATCACATCGAGGCGTCCGAGAAGGTCGTGCTCGTGGAGAAGGCCACCGGCCGCCGCGGCACCGGCGACCGCGCCACGTACAACGTCGGACGGAAGATGATCTACCTCACCGGCGCGCCGGCCACCGTCACCGCGCCGACCGGAGATCTTCGCGGCGCGATGATGGCCATCGACCTGACGCGCAACAAGGTCGAGATCATCGATCCGAAGTCGCCGATGCAGGGAACGTACAAGCAGCCGCCTCCGTAGTTAGGCTGCGGGGAACTGTTCACGCGGAGTTCGCGGAGAGGCGGAGCACACCAAAGCCTTTCTCCGCGTTCTCCGCCTCTCCGCGAACTCCGCGTGATCAGTTAACATCCGCAGCCTGAATGTCTGATCGACGCACCGTCGTCCCCTTCACGGCTGCCGAGCGCGAACGTCCGCCCGACGCGCCGCTGCGGCTGGCGGCGGACCACCTGGTCAAGGTCTACAAGCGCCGGAAGGTCGTGCGCGACGTCTCCGTCGAGATCAAGCAGGGCGAGATCGTCGGACTGCTCGGGCCGAACGGCGCGGGCAAGACCACGACCTTCTACATGATCGTCGGCCTGGTGCGGCCGGACGACGGACACGTCACGCTCGGCGACGACGACATCACGAATCTGCCGATGTACCTGCGCGCCCAGCGCGGAATCAGCTATCTCCCGCAGGAAGCCTCGGTGTTCCGCAAGCTCACGGTCGAAGAGAATCTGTTGGCCGTATTCGAGACGATGGATTTGCCGCTCGCGGAACGGAAGCGGCGCACGCGCATGCTGCTCGAAGAATTCGGCATCACACACATCGCGCGCAACCGGGCCTTTTCACTTTCGGGGGGAGAACGGCGGCGTGTGGAGATCGCAAGGAGCCTGGCCATCAACCCGGCATTCATCTTGCTAGATGAACCCTTTGCAGGAATCGATCCAATTGCCGTATTCGAGATTCAACGTATCGTTTCGCAGCTCCGCTCGCGCGGCATCGGAATCCTCATCACCGACCACAACGTACGCGAAACGTTGAAGATCACGGATCGGGCCTACATCATCAAAGAGGGCGAGATTTTTCGGCAGGGGGCTCCTGAGACTCTCTCGGCAGACGCAGAGGTTCGAAGAATTTACCTGGGCGAATCCTTCAACCTTTACTGACCGGAGAGCATGGAGAGACGTAGTAACCTGCTGACCCAGACCAATGGCACTAGAACAAAAACTTCACCTAAAACTCTCCCAGAAACTGATCATGACGCCTTCGCTGCAGCAGGCGATCAAGCTGCTGCAGTTGTCGAAACTCGAGCTCCAGGAAGTGCTCAACCAGGAGCTGCTCGAAAATCCGCTCCTCGAGGAATCGGCCGAGGAAGCGAAACAGGAAGAAGCGGAAGCGGAAGCGCAGGAAAAGACGCAGACCGAGGAAGAAGCGAAAGCCGCTGAGCCGGCGCCGGAAAAGGAGAAGGATTCCTTCGACGAGATCGACTACGACGCCTACTTCCAGGACTACATCGAGTACGGCTACAACCCGCGGATGGGGGAGGATCACGAAGAGTTCCCCATCGAGAACACGCTCACCCGTCCGCCCAACCTCACCGATCATCTGGCCTGGCAACTCGGCATGAGCGACTCCTCACCAACGGTGAAAGAGGTCGGCGCCTTCATCATCGGCAACATCGATGAAGACGGCTACCTGCGCGCCACGACCGACGAGATCGTCGCCGCCGGTCCGTACGATCCGGCCGACGTGGAAAAGGCGATCTCCGCCATCCAGTCGCTCGATCCGATCGGCGTCGGCGCGCGCGATCTGCGTGAGTGCCTCCTCCTGCAACTCGACTTCCTCGAGGTCGATAATCCGATGGTCGAGTCGATCGTCCGCGATCACTGGGACATGTTCATGCAGCGCCACTTCGTGCAGATCGCCAAGGCGCTGGCCATCGACATGAAGACGCTGGAAGGTGTCGTCGAGATCATCAAGCATCTCGACCCCAAGCCGGGCCGCAAGTACTCGAACGAGCGCGCCATCTACGTCGAGCCCGACGTCTACATCCAGAAAGTGGGCGACGAATACATCATCGTCCTCAACGAAGACGGCATGCCTAAGCTGCGCATCAACGGCAGCTACCGCAACATGCTCAACTCCATGGACTCGAAGTCGGACGGGGAGACGGTCAACTACATCAAGGACAAGATCCGCTCGGCTGTCTGGCTCATCAAGTCGCTCGATCAGCGCCAGCGCACGATCTACAAAGTGGCCGAGTCGATCGTCAAGCACCAGCGCGAGTTCCTGGAGAAGGGCATCGACTTCCTTCGCCCGCTCGTTCTTCGCGATGTGGCCGACGACATTCAGATGCACGAGTCCACCGTCTCGCGCGTCGTGTCGAACAAGTACATGCACACGCCGCGCGGCCTCTTCCTGATGAAGTACTTCTTCCACAGCGGAATCGACTCCGACACCGGCGAGGACATCTCCAGCCTGACCGTCAAGAAGAAGATTCAGGGCTTCATCGACGGCGAGGATCCGCGGAAACCGTTGTCGGATTCCAAGATCATGAAGATCCTCAACGACGAGGGCATCAATATTGCCCGTCGCACTGTGGCGAAATACCGCGATGAGCTGAACATCCCCTCATCCACGGACCGCAAGCAGATTTTCTAGAAACATCCGGAGGTGCCTTGATGGCCGCAGTCACGCCCGAGATCGTAGGGCGCAATTTCGAAGTCACGCCAGACATCCGCCAGCTCGTCGAGTCGAAACTCGGCCGCGTCGAAGATCGCCTCTTCGACGATGTCATCAGCGTCCGCGTCATGCTCGAGGTCGAGAAGTACCGCAACATCTGCGAGATCCTGATCGTCGGCAAAGAGCACGATGTGAAGGCGGTGCAGGAGTCGCAGACGTCGATGCCGGACGCAATCAACGAGGCGATCGATCACGTCAAGCGCCAGGCTCAGAAGAACCGCGAGAAAATCCGCGATCACCATCGCCATGACGATGTGCCGGCCGAGGATGAAGAGCGACTGACGTAGTCCTGCCGGAATCATCGCAGCGTTTGGGCTTGCACAACTCGCGGCAAATTTCGCGAAGCTTTGGAGTGCGGTGGCGACCGAGCCGCCGCTTTGGGAGGGCGGGGGACGGCGACGCTCGCGAAAGACCGGAGCAAGCATCACACGCCGCGGGTCGTCGCGATTCCACCGTGCTCCCAAAGCGGTGGCCTTGCCGCCGCACTCCAAAGTGCTTCGCACGAAACGGGCGGCACAAACTCGGAGAACGGCTGACCTAAACGCCTCGGGAGTACGATACGCGCCATGGCTACGTCAATCACCGGGCGGCACTACGAAGTCACGAACGACATCCGCGGCCTGATCACGAAGAAGCTGGACAGGATTGTCGAGAAGCTGTTCTCCGACGTCATCGACGTGCGCGTCGTGCTGCAGGTCGAGAAGTACCGCAACATCTGCGAGATCCTGATCACCGGCAAGGAGCACGACGTCAAGTCGGTGCAGCAGTCGGACGAGTCGATGCTGGACGCGATCAACAGCGCCCTCGATCACGTCAAACGCCAGGCCCAGAAGAACCGCAGCACGATCCGCGATCATCACCGCAAGGATGGCGGCCGCACCAAGGCCGCGGCCGGCGCGGTAACGCAGTGGTCCGTGCAGGTCCTGGAGCCCGGCCGCCTGCGCAAGCCCGGTCCCAAACGGTTGCCGCGCATCATCAAGACGAACGATCTTCCGATCCTGCCGATGACCATCGAGGATGCCGCCGAATCGCTCGATGGATCAAAAAACGAATTCATCGTGTTTCGCGACCTCGACAACGACCGCATCTCAGTCATGTACAAACGCCGTGACAACAACCTCGGGCTGATCGCACCCGAGATCTGACCAGGAGACCTGCCATGAAACGCATCGCCGCCGCCCTCGTGATCGCATTGTGCGCCGCCAGCGCTTTCGCTGGGGCTTTGTCGACGTTGTACAAAGATTGGCCGAAAACGCCAATCGGCTACTACATGACCAACGACGACCGTAAGCAATGGAACGCTCTCCAGAGCGACGCGGAGCGGGAGCAGTTCATCAAGGACTTCACCGCCAAACGCGGCGGCGAAACGTTCACGAAGGAAGTGGCGCAGAACGCCGCGCAAGCCGATAAGTACCTGACGGCCGGCAAGACGCCCGGTTCGCAAACGGCGCGCGGGAAGATGATGATGCTCCTCGGGCCTGCCGCCCCCACGGGCGCTACGAAGAAGAAAAAGGCGGGCGACGTTCAAATGGGTCCCGGCATGCCTCAGGGCGGGATGGATGGCCCCACGATGGGAGACATGCAGAGCGCCGCCAACGGTCCGGGTAGTTCCGCGTACTACGTCATGGAGTACACCTACACGTATCCTGCTGCGGCGCTGCCGGCAGCCTACGGAAAGCCGCTGACTGTAAAGTTTGAAGTCGAGCCGGACAAGGATCGTGACCGGCTGGTAGGAGTCGGCGCCGAGAAAGAGCTCGATAAGGTCTATGAATTGGTGGCCCAGGCGAAACTCGCCGCGGCCAAACCGCCGGCGCCATAGCGAATTCAGAGGAAGCGCACAAAACTGATCAGCCAGATCGCGGCGGCAACCGCCGGCGTCCAGCGCGGCAGAATCCGCGCACGCGCCGTGAGCCAGAAGAGCGCGACGAGCAGCGCAACGTTGAATAGCTGTGCGAACGCGAATACGCCACGTTCTCCCGCCGGCAACACCGCGCGATGAAGATCGCGCCAGACGATCGGCTGGTCATCGGCGAGCATCGGCATCGTCGCTTTGTTATCCAGCCGCTGATCCTGATACGCGATCGCCTGCTGCGGCGCTTCGCGCACACCCTGTCCCGAGTGCAGGTAGGCGAGGAGAGGTGAGCGCGTGATCGTGTCCGCCATCGCCAGAAATGCGCAGGCGATCAGAAGCGCGATGAACGCGATCCGCCAGCCGCGCCGCGGCCACATCGCATTCACGACGTAGCAATACGACACGCCGAACGCCAGTGCCACAGGGATGGCGCGCCGCGGATTGAGCTCCCAATCCCAGGCCGCCACCGCCATCTGTTCGAGGAGAAACGCGATCGGCAGCAGCGCGATGATCCACATCCGCTTGTCGGTAAGCCGCGGCCGCAAACGGATCAGCGACGCGATGCAGACGACCGCCAACGGCCAGTGAATCACCGCGACGATCTCGCGGAACGCGGCATGGATTCCGATGTGCGAAGCCACGAACGGCATGAGCACGTTGTGAATCGGATGTCGTGCAACGTCGCCCCACGCGGCGATCACCGGCGCGAAATATCGCCGCTGAATGTTGTGCGACATCATCGCGTGGCTGATCCATCGCAGGTATCCGACCCAGATCAGCGCCGGAGCGAGCGCGGTCGCGAGGAAGATGGCGTAATCGCGCCGGCGGGGAAATCCGCCGACGAAGAGAAAGTACGCGATCAGCGCCGCCAGGAAGACGAACGGGTCGTAGTTCAGCAGCAGAATGGCCGTCGCGATGCCGGCGATCCACGGATTGCGCGCGTCGCTCTCGGGCAGCGCCAGGATCGACAGCACGACCAGAAAACTGACCGCAACTCCGACGACGTAGTGCATCGGCTGGCCTAGGTACTCGACATAGATCGGCAGCGTGAACGCGCTCATCAGCGCCACCAATGTCGCGGATCGACGGATCTCGAACTGCTCCGCGACGTTTACCGCCGCCCATGCCACGAGCGCCGCGAAAAGAAAGTTCACGGCATAGCTGGCGAAGAGATACGACCGCGTGATGCCGGCCACGATCGACGTTGCGAACGCATGCACCGGCAGGCGAAGGTTTTGCGCATCCTCCCAGTTCTTCACCGGCGTCGCGTCGTAGAAGAACATCGCCACGCTCACCAACGAAAGCGCGTCAGGATTGACGACCGCTCCCGAGATCCGGCTGGCCGGCACGGTGCTGCCGACGACCGCCCATCCATACGAGTACGGCGAGCGCGCGCCGAGGTGCGTCAGCGTCAGGAGCGCGAGCCACGCCCACAGAATCAGAATGATCGCGGACTTCGGCATCGACTTGTCGGACACGGATGCCGGCATGATGCGCGTACCATTGCGCCGTGACAAACGATCAGAACGATTTCATCGAGACGACCGTCCGCTCGCTGCTGAACGGCGAGCTCGATGAACTGGCGCTGAAGATCGTCACCGGCGACGACGGCCTCGATCGCACCATCCTCCGTCCTCGGGTGCAGAAGCCCGGCCTCGCTTTCGCCGGCTACTACGAATACATCAAACCCTGGCGCGTGCAGATCATCGGCGAGTCGGAGACGAAGTATCTGCAGAGCCTTCCGGCGCGTTTGCGCGAGAAGCGCGTGCGCGACGTGGCCGCACTCGATGTCTCCTGCTTCATCGTGACGAAAGGCATCACACCGCTCGAAGAGTTCAAGCACGAGTGCGAGAAACGATCGGTGCCGCTCTTTTCGACGCCGGCCATGTCGTCGACGTCCATCACGCGCACGACGTACTTCCTCGAAGAGACGATGGCGCCGAAGGTGACGATGCACTCGGGCCTGCTCGACGTCTACGGCATCGGCGTGCTCCTCCTCGGCGACAGCGGCATCGGCAAAAGCGAGTGCGCGCTCGATCTGATTTACCGCGGCCACCGCCTGATCGCCGACGACATGGTGATCATCAAGCGCCACCCGAACGACGTCCTCCTCGGCTACTCGAACGATCTGCTGCGCCATCACATGGAACTGCGCGGCATCGGCATCATCGACATCAAGGATCTCTTCGGCGTCGCCTCCACGCGCGACGTGAAGCCGATCGACCTGGTCGTGAGACTCGAGAAGTGGGTGGAAGGGACGGAGTACGATCGCCTCGGTATCACCGGCGAGACATTCGAGCTCCTCGGCGTTTCGAAGCCGTACGTCCGCCTGCCGGTCGCCTCGGGACGCAATCTCGCGCTGCTCGTAGAGATCGCCGCGCGCAATCACCTGATGAAACTGCAGGGCTACGATTCCGCACGCGCCTTCCTGCAACGCATCGACGCGCAGATCGCGAAGCAGGGAAGTGCCGGCGATTCTCTCCCGCATTCGAACCCGAACGAGATGGCCAGCTCCGAGCTGCGCAGCATGAACACGAAGGTGCGGTTTCAGCCGGATGTGCTGGACCGGACGCGAAGGCAGCGGTAGTTCTTCGCCCTGCCTGCGGCGAAGCGCGCGGCATATACGGTGATACCGCGCGGGTGGTTACCAACTCACGAATTGGCGGCGCCAGCTCGCGCACGGAGGCGCGCTCGACAATCCAGCCCCGCGCTCGGCGCGAGGTTGGGATGTGCCGCCGTATTTGCGGGCGCGAAGGCGTCCGCTACAAGGTTTCGCGCCGCGCGAGCATTTGTGGTGGCCCGCCTCCGCGGCCACGAACTGCGTGACGCTTGTTTTCCCCGCGCAAAGCGCGGGGCTGTTTTGTCGAACGCGCCTTCGCGCGCGACCGGATTCGCGTCACGATTGCCGCCACTAAGCAAGGTTCCCTTTTCCGCCACCGGAGATCCTGAGTCTTCGCTCAGGATAAACTTCACCGAATGCCGCGCCCCGAATACCTCGTCATCATCACCGGCCTTTCGGGCTCGGGGAAAAGCTACGTGCAGTCGACGCTGGAAGACGTCGGCTTTTATTGCTCGGACAATCTGCCCATCGCATTGATCGAGCCGTTTCTCGAAGAGGTCGGCGAACACGAGAATGCCGATCGCGTCGGCATCGTCGTCGACGTCCGGACACACGACTTCGCGAACATCTTCCCGACCTTCTATCGCGAGCGGATTCAGAAGCTGGTGCCGCACGTGGTGCTGATCTTCCTCGAAGCGAGCGACGAGGTACTGGCGCGGCGCTACTCGGAGACGCGGCGTCCGCATCCGCTGGCGAAGGATCAGCCGCTGATCGAAGCGATCGCCGCGGAGCGGGCTGCGTTGACCGAGGTCAAGTCGCTGGCGAACATGGTTCTCGATACGTCGCAGTTCTCCGTGCACGAGCTGAAGGCCGAGGTCATGCGGCGGTTCGAACTGAAGGACGAGAAAGTGACGATGCTGGTCACGATCGTCACCTTCGGCTTCAAATACGCGATGCCGTACAACGTCGACCTGCTCTTCGACGTCCGCTTCCTGCCCAACCCGCACTTCGTGGAATCGCTGCGGCCGAAGACGGGACTCGACCCCGAGGTTGTCGCGTATCTGAAAGCGCAGCCGGGATACGACGTCTTCTACGGCAAGCTCCTCGACTTCGTGACCTACCTGCTGCCCGAGTATCAGAAGGAGATGAAGAGCTACCTCACGATCGGCATCGGCTGCACGGGCGGGAAACACCGCTCCGTCGCCATCGGACAGCGATTGGCCGAGGATCTCGCCGACCGCGGCTACGCGATCGAGATTGTGCATCGCGACTGCAAGCGGTGAACATCATCCCAGTCATCTGCGTAACATCTGCGACATCTGTGGATAAACACTTCAATCCGCAGATGTACGCAGAGATTGACCTGATGACAGCGGTTATCATTCGCGCGCTGCAAGAGGAGAGTTGATTGATTGGTGCTCTGATCGTGACGCACGGGAACCTGGCGAATGAACTGCTCAACGCCGCGCGGAAAATTGAATCGACAGACGTCGTCATCGAGGCAGTGCCGCTGGAGTGGACGGACAGCGTCGACGAGGCGCGCGAGAAAATTCGCGTGGCGCTGGACCGTGTCGGCACCGACGGCGGCGTCATCATCTTTACCGACATGTTCGGTGGGACGCCGAGCAACATCAGCCTTTCATTTCTGGAGAAGGATCGCGTCGAGATCATTACCGGCGTCAACCTGCCGATGGTGGTGAAGTTCGCCACGCTGCAGCAGGACGGGAAGGATCTCACCGCGGTCGCGCACACGATCAGCGAGAAGGGATCGAAAGCGATCCGCGTGGCGTCGGAGCTGCTCACCGCGGAGCGGCGGGCGGCGTCGTGATCGAGCACGACATCGAGATCAAGAACAAGCTCGGCCTGCACGCGCGCGCCGCCGCGAAGCTCGTGCACTGCGCCGCGCGGTTCCGCTCCGACATCAAGATCCGCAAAGGCGACGAAGAGGTCGACGGCAAGTCCATCCTCGGCATCCTTCTCCTCGCCGCCGGCCGCGGCACGATCATCACCATCAAAGCGAATGGCGAGGACGAAGCCGAGGCGGTGCAGGCCATAGAAGCGCTGATCGACGCGAAATTCGATGAAGTAGAATGACTTGCGGCTCGTTCGAAGCCGCATTTCATGCTCACCGAACCCGCAGCCAGACTCGCTACTGCCTCCCGTAGCGCCATCCGCACGTACAAAGGGATCGGTGTTTCGCCCGGCATCGCCATTGGGCGCGCGGTCATCATCGAGCGGCGCGAGGCGGCCATTTATCGCGTTCCCATTCGCGATGACGAGGTGCCTTCCGAGGTCAATCGATTCCTCGAAGCGATCGAGAAGACGCAGACGCAACTTCACGACCTGAAGCAGAAGGTCAGGCGCTCGATGGGCGAGGAGTACGCGCAGATTTTCGAGGCGCACGCGATGATGGTGAGCGACCCGTCGTTCGCCGACAAAGTCATCCAGAAGATCGAGGCCGAGCAGGTCAACGCCGAGTGGGCCATGTCCGAGGTGCAGGAAGAGTTGCAGGCGCGCTTTCTCAGTTTTGATGACGTCTACCTGCGCGAGCGCGTCGCGGATGTGAAAGACGTCGCCGACCGCGTGCTCAAGAATCTGCAGGGCATCGCGCACCACGACGTTTCCGAGATCACCCACGACGTGATCATCCTGGCCGATGATCTGACCCCATCCGACACGATTCATTTCAACCGCAGGCCGATCGTCGGATTCGCGACCGAGGCGGGCGGACGGACGTCGCATACGTCGATCATCGCCAAGTCGCTCTTCATGCCCGCCGTGATTGGGGTTCCGCGGCTGACCAAAGTCGTCGACAACGACGAGATGGTGATCCTCGACGGCTACGAGGGAACAGTGCTCGTCAATCCGACGCAGGCGATGATCGCCGAGTACCAGACCCGCGTGATCCGCCACGAAGAGGCCGAGCGGCGGCTGCTCGAAAATCGCGACCTCGTAGCGGTGACGCGCGACGACCGCCGCATCACGTTGCAGGCGAACATCGAGCTCGTCGAAGAATTGAAGGATGCCATCCGCTTCGGCGCCGAGGGTATTGGACTCTATCGATCGGAGTTTCTCTACATCTCGAAAAGTCCGCTGTTGCCGAATGAGGAAGAGCACTTCCAGCTTTACAAAGCGCTGGCCGAGGCCACTGCGCCGCAGTGGTGCGTGATCCGGACCTTCGACCTCGGCGGGCGCAAGCTGGCCAAGGAAGTCATCGGCAGCAAGGAGAACAATCCGGTCCTCGGACTGCGCGGTCTGCGGCTATGCATGAAACACCGCGACATGTTCCGCACGCAGTTGCGCGCGCTGCTTCGCGCCTCGGCGTTCGGCAAGATCAAGATCATGTTCCCGGTCGTCACCAGCGTGCAGGAACTTCGGCAGGTGAAGACGCTCGTGCGCGAGCTGCGCGCGGAGCTTGATGCCGAGGGAATCGCGAACAATCCGGAGGTGCCGATCGGCATCATGATCGAGGTGCCGTCCGCGGCGATCATCGCGGACATCCTGGCGACGGAGAGCGACTTTTTCGCGATCGGAACGAACGATCTCATTCAATATTCGCTGGCCATCGATCGGTCGAACGAGAACGTCAGCTACTTGTACGAGCCGCTGCATCCTGCGTTGTTACGATTGCTGAAGATGGTGATCGACGCCGGACACAAAGCGAAAATCCCGGTGTCGTTGTGCGGCGAGATGGCCGCCGATCCGCTCTTCGCCGTCGTCCTTCTCGGCCTCGGCCTGGAAGTTTTCTCGATGAATCCGTCGTCGATCCCGGTCATAAAGAACATCGTCCGCTCGGTGCGTTACAAAGATTGCCGTCGCATCGCCGAGGTTGCGCTGACGAAGAAGACGGCGCAGGAGATCGAGGAGTTCGTCATCGAGAGCGTGGCCAAGCACTTCCCCGAGGGACTGGTCAACAAGCAATGACCGACAATCGATTCGCGAATCTGCCGGTGAAGCGTGTCCCGAAGCCTTGGGGTTATGAGTTGATTTTTGCGAAGACGGAACAGTATGTGGGCAAGATCCTGCACGTGAATCGCGGCGAGAGCCTGAGCCTGCAGTATCACGAAATCAAAGAAGAGACGCTGTTTGTTGTGGCCGGGGAGCTGAAGCTGACGATCGAAATCGACGGCGACCGCCGCGAGTTGCCGCTGCGCGCCGGCGAGGCCTTTCACATCGCCCCGCGGATGATTCATCGGATGGAAGCAATCGAAGATACGGACGTCGCCGAGGTCTCCACGCCGGAGCTCGATGACGTCGTAAGACTCGAAGATCGATACGGACGCACCGGAACGAACGCGCCATGAAATTCGCCATCGCCATTTTCCTGATCGCCGCCGCGGGCTTCGCGGACGATTCGCCGCTGGTGAAGGCGGCCAAGGCGAATGGCGGTCCGAAGAAATCGAAGACGAAAGTCATCACGAATGCGGATGTGAAGAAGTCGTCCGGAAAGGTATCGACGCTTCCTGCCGCGGCGAAATCGGCAGCACCGGCGGCCGCGCCGCCGATGTCAGTCGCCGATCAGGACAAACTCCTGCACGATCGCGCGGCCGCGCAGAAGCGCACCGATGCGGCGCAGGCGAAGGTGACCGATCTCGACAAAGAGCTCGACCGCCTGGAGCAGGCCTACTACGCGGAAAACGATCCAAACTATCGCGACAAGACGATCGCGGAGCGGTTCGAGCAGACCAAGAAACAACTCGAGTCGGCGCGGAAGGACCTCGCCGAGGCGAGAGAAGCTCTGGAGAAATTGAAACCGAAACTGTCATCCTGACCCGAAGAAAGCGTTGAACCACAAAGACACAAAGGACACAAAGTGATCTCTTTGTGCCCTTTGTGTCTTTGTGGTTCAACGGTTTTACACCCAAATGACCAAAACCTTCTTCATCGAAACCTGGGGCTGTCAGATGAACGATCTGGACAGCCAGCGGCTCTCCGGCAGCCTGAAGCTGCGCGGGTACAGGCGCGTCGACACGGAAGGGGAGGCGGACCTCATCCTTCTCAATACATGCTCGATCCGTGATAAGTCGGAGCAGAAGGTCTTTTCGCACCTCGGGCGGCTGCGCGAGATGAAGAATGAACGCGAGCTGCAGATCGGCGTCTGCGGCTGCGTGGCGCAGCAGGAAGGGGAGGCCATCCTCCACCGTGCGCCGTGGGTCGATTTCGTGATGGGTCCCGGCAACGTCGGCCATCTCGATCAGATCCTGTCCGGTGATCGCCGCGTGGCCATCGATTTTCCCGACGACCGCAACTATGACTATCTCGCCGTCGATCGTCCCTCGGCCACGAAAGCCCAGGTGACGATCATCGAAGGCTGCAACAAGAACTGCACGTTTTGCATCGTGCCGACAACTCGCGGCCGCGAGGTTTCGCGTCCGTTCGATGACGTCCTGCGCGAAGTGCGCGCTGCCGTCGAGTCGGGACGCGTCGAGATCGAGTTGCTCGGACAAACGGTCAACGCGTATCGCTGTCCGACTACCGGCCGCGATTTCGGCGCGTTGTTATCGGCCGTTGGTGAGATCGATCACGTAGCGCGGCTGCGTTTCATGACCTCGCATCCCGCCGAGGTGAATGGCTCGATGATTGCGGCAATGCGCGATCACGAGAATATCTCGCGCTATCTCCACCTGCCGGTGCAATCGGGATCATCGAAGATCCTGCGCCGCATGAAGCGGCTGTACACGCGCGAGCACTACCTCGAAACGATCGCGCGCATTCGCGAAGCGATTCCCGAGATCCACTTTTCGACCGACGTCATCGTCGGCTTCCCCGGCGAAACGGACGAGGACTTCGCGCAGACGCTGTCGCTGATTGAGGAAGTCCGTTACGGATCGATGTTCGCGTTCAAGTACTCGCCTCGGCCGGGAACGCCGGCTCTGAAGATCGGCGTGCCGGTCGACGACGCCATCGCATCCGAACGCCTCACGCGCGTTTTCGACCTGCACGAGCGGATCAAGCGCGAGCATCTGGAGTCGTATCGCGGGCGTGTCCTGCCGGTGCTGGTCGAGGGTCCGAGCAAGCATGACGCCTCGATGCTTACCGGCCGGACCGACTACAACATCGTCGTCAACTTCAGCGCCGCCGCATCGACGCCGCCCGGGAGTATGCTGGGCGTCCGCATCGATCAGGCGCAGCATCACACGCTGCGCGGGGAGGCTGTCGCATGAGTGAGCTCGTACCGATGTCGATCAAAGGGTTGATGCTCGACCCCGTTTCCAATTCGCCCATCGTCGTTCTGAAGGATGAGGAGGAGAAGTTCTTCCTGCCGATCTGGGTGGGCATCTTCGAGGCCAACGCCATCGCGCTGCAACTCGAAAACGTGGAAACACCGCGGCCGATGACGCACGACCTGCTCAAGAGCGCCATCTCCCAGCTCGACGGCCGCGTGACGCGCATCGTCATTCACGACCTGCGCGACTCCACCTTCTTCGCGCAGATCCGGATGATGGTGAACCGCGCCGGCCTGGACACGATGCTGGAGCTCGACGCGCGTCCCAGCGACGCCATCGCCCTCGCCCTACGCACCGAGGCGCCAATTTACGTGGCGCAGTCGGTCCTCGATCAGGCCCAGACCATCACGCCAGACGCCGAAGACCAGGAAGAGAAGACGAAGAACTGGTTCGAGAATCTCGATACCGAGGATCTGGGCAAGTACAAGATGTGATGGTCGGGGAGTGGGGATTTGGGTGTGGGGAGTGGGAGAACGAATCACAACGCGCCTGGATGACGTGCTTTTTCTCCCACACCCCACCCCCCACTCCCAACTCCCCTTCATCTACAATCCGCCTCAGTCCAGATGATCATCACGGTCGCCAATCAAAAGGGCGGGGTCGGCAAGACCACCACCGCCATCAATCTCTCTGCCGCCGTCGCCAACAAAGGCAACAAGACGCTGCTGATCGACCTCGATCCGCAGGCGAACAGCACGATGAGCTACGTCGATCCGCGCAGTATTTCGCGGTCGATGTTCGACGTGCTGGTGAGCGAGGAGCTGGGATTCAACGACGTCATCGTGCCCACGCCGCTGCCGAATCTTTTCCTCGCGCCGTCGAAGATCGCGCTGGCCAAGCTGGAATCGAAACTGATCGGCGAGATGGACGGACCGTTCCGCCTCAAAGACAAGATGAAGGATGCGGCCAACGAGTACGACTACATCTTCATCGACACGCCGCCCACGCTCGGCATGATCACGGTGAATGCGATGGTGGCGTCGACGCATGTGCTCGTCCCGATCCAATCGTCGTACTTCGCGCTCGAAGGAACGGACGATCTCCTCGAAACGATCGAAAAGATCAAAGCGCGCCCGAATCCGAACCTGCAGCTCCTCGGCGTCGTGATCACGATGCATGACAAGCGCACGACGCTCGCGCGCGACATTCACGCGCAGATCGGCCAGGTCTTCGGCGAGCGCCTGTTCAACACCGTCATCACGAAGTCGATCCGGCTCGAAGAGAGTCCGGCGTACAAGGAATCGATCTTCACCTTCGCGCCGAAATCGAGCGGCGCGATGGAGTACTACTCGCTGAGCGAGGAAATCCTGTCCCGAGTCTGAGGAAGCCGATGAGCATGAAACGCGGATTACCGGAGCGAGCCTCGATGCGCCACGACCTGCATTTCGTGGAAGAGCTTACGCGCCGTTCCGGACGGCACATCGGGTCGATGATCCCGCTCGAATTCGTGGAGCCGAACTCCGAACAGCCGCGCACGACCCTCGGCAACATCGAGGAGCTGGCCGCGTCGATCCGGGAAAAGGGCGTGCTCGAGCCGATCCTGGTCCGCGCCATCGGACCAAATCGATACCAGATCATCTCCGGCGAACGCCGTTTCCGCGCTGCGTCGCTGGCGGGACTCGACGAGATCCCCGCCATCGAGCTCGACGTCGATGACAAGGAACAACTCGAGATCGCGCTGATCGAAAACATCCAGCGCAAAGACCTGACCGCTTTCGAAGAAGCCGAGGGCTTCTACGTCCTGCAGCAGAAATTCGGCTACACGCACGAGAAGATCTCGCACGTCATCGGCAAGTCGCGCACGACGATCACCGAGACGCTGTCGATCAACGACATCCCGGACCGAATCCGCGCCATGTGCCGCGAGGCGGGCATCGCAAACAAATCGATCCTCGTGCAGATCGCGCGCGCAGGCGATGAAAAGGCGATGGAAGACGTTGTCCGCCGCTACGCCGCCGGCGAACTGACGCGCGACGAAGTGCGCAAACAGACCGCTAAGCCGGAGACGAAGAAAGCCGGCCGTCCGAAGAATTTCACCTGGCAGGTGAAGGACAAAGCGCTGCCCTTCACGGTCAACCTCAGCTTCCGCAAAGCGAATGTGGAGAAGAGCGAGATTGCTGCGGCGTTGCGGGAGCTTCTGCGGCGTTTGGAGAAAGAGTGACGGGTTCACGCGGGGGTCACGGAGAGGCGGAGAAAAACATGCTTCTCCTCCGCTCTCCGCGATCTCCGCGTGAACCCGATCCCCGTTGACTTCGAACGAAAACGAAATTACTCTCCCGCCATGTCTCGCCACACCATGCGCCGAATGGTGATGCGCCGCCCGGGCGCGGACGCGTAGACTGACTGCCTCCTCGACCCGGGTCCCTCCTAAAGTTTTTCTCCCCGACATGTCAGCAGCATGAGCGTCCGCCGCATTCGTGCGGCAGGAGGGGAAACATGTACCGCTTCGATACTCTGGCAATTCACGCCGGGCAGCCAAACGATGCCGCCACCGGCGCAGTCACCATTCCGATCTATCAGACTTCCACCTTCGAACAGCTCGAGCCGGGAGTGCATCGTGGCTTCGGCTACGCGCGCACCGAGCATCCGACGCGGCGCGCGCTCGAGGAGTGCCTGGCCTCGCTCGAGGGCGCGCGATACGGGCTCGCGTTTGCCAGCGGCATGGCCGCGATTCACAACGTGCTGTCGCTGCTGCGCCACGGCGATCACGTCGTCTCGACGCAGGACTTGTACGGCGGCGCGTGGCGCATCTTCACCAAGTACTTCGCGAAGTTCGGAATCGACTTCACCTTCATCGACAGCAGCGATCTGGCCGCGGTCGAGCACGCAATACGTCCCGACACGAAGCTGCTCTGGCTGGAAACGCCGTCGAATCCGCTGCTGAAGGTCACCGACATCGCCGCGTGCAGCGCCATCGCGCGGTGCAGCGGAATTCGCACCGTCGTCGACAACACCTTCGCCACGCCCGTCCTGCAGCAGCCGATCGCCCTCGGCGCGGACATCGTGGTCCACTCGACGACGAAGTACATCAACGGGCACTGCGACGCGCTCGGCGGCGCGGTGATCACCGACGATGAGTCGCTCTTCGCGGAACTGAAGTTTTTTCAGAATGCGATCGGCGCTGTGCCCGGACCGCAGGATTGTTTTCTCATTCTGCGCGGACTCAAAACGCTGCCGCTGCGGATGGTCCGGCATTGCGAGAACGCTAGGGGAGTGGTCGAGTATCTCAACGGGCACGATCAGATCGCCCGCGTTCACTATCCCGCCTTCGGCGCCATCGTCTCGATCGAAATCGACGCCTCGGTCGACGAGACGATCGATTTCACGAAGCGCTTGAGGTTGTGGACGCTCGCCGAGAGCCTCGGCGGTGTGAAGAGCCTCTTCTGTCATCCGCCGACGATGACGCATGCCTCGGTCGAACCCGAAGTCCGGCGGAAGGTTGGGATCGCGGACGGATTGATCCGGCTGTCGGTGGGCCTGGAAGATGTTCGCGATCTCATCGACGATCTCGATCAGGCGCTCGAAGTCATCGCGCCGAGGAGGACTGCATGCGCAGGATAAACATCGGCCTTCTCGGGTGCGGCACCGTCGGCCGCGGCTTCGTCGATCTGCTGTCGCGCGAACGCGAGCGCATCCGCGGGCGCGACGGCGTCGACATCGCCGTGCGCCGGATTCTGGTGCGGGACGCGAACAAACCGCGTCCCGGCATCAATCCGTCGCTCATCAGCACCTCGGCGCTCGACATTCTCGACGACGGCTGCGACATCATCGTGGAGCTTGTCGGCGGCGTGCACTCCGCAGGCGCGTTCGTGAGGCGCGCGCTGGCGAACGGAAAACACGTCGTCACGGCGAACAAGGCGCTGCTGGCGGAATCAGGCCGCGAGCTCTTCGCGACCGCCGAACGCAATCGCGTTCGGATCGGATTCGAGGCCAGCGTCTGCGGCGGGATTCCGATCGTCCGCGCGCTGCGGCACGGGCTGGCCGGCGACCGCATCGAATCGATCAGCGGAATCCTGAACGGAACGTGCAACTACATCCTGACGCGCATGGAGCAGGACGATCTCGAATTCGACGCTGCGCTGCGGTTGGCGCAGGAGCGCGGATTCGCGGAAGGCGATCCGACGCTGGACGTCGGCGGCGACGATGCCGCGCAGAAGTTGCGGATCCTCGGCGAGCTGGCGTTTGGTCCGCAGCACGTGAACATGCGCGTGCACGGAATCGGAGACATCACGCGCGCCGAGGTCGAGCAGGCGCGGGCCAGAAGGTGCGTGGTGCGGCATGTGGCGACGGCGCGTCGGGTCGCCGGCGGAGTCGAGATGCGCATCGAGCGGCGCGAGCTGCCGGAGTTTCATCCGCTGGCCGCCATCCGCGACGAGAACAACGCCGTAGTCATTCGTGGGAGAGCCGTAGGAGAGCTGATGTTTCAGGGAAAAGGCGCAGGTTCGTTACCGACGGCAGCGGCAGTGCTGTCGGACGTGATTGAGATCGCCAGTGCAGAGAATCGTTCTAGGATACGAACATGAAAAAGTCAGACGCGAGCGAAGGCCCGTCGCCATCTGAGCTAATCTCGAAACGAATCGCCGAGCTCGGGGACTGGCGCGGGAAAACCCTCAGCAGAATGCGCAAGCTCATCAAGGATGTAGACCCGGACGTCGTCGAGGAGTGGAAGTGGATGGGCACTCCGGTTTGGTCGCACGACGGCATCATCTGCACTGGCGAGTCCTACAAGAATGTCGTGAAGCTGACCTTCGCCAAGGGAGCGTCTCTGAAGGATCCGGCGCATCTCTTCAACTCGAGTCTTGAGGGAAACGTACGCCGCGCGATCGACATCCACGAAGGAGAGAAGGTTGACGAGTTGGCCTTCAAAGCACTCGTTCGCGAAGCGGTCGCCGTCAACAGTTCTGGCAAGTCGAAACCTTCGAAGAAAGCGAAGTCCTAGAAGTCGTGTGCGTAAATATTTAACATAATCTATCTTACCGGACTCTGTGGAAACCTTTCCCGGGCCGCCGAATCTCCCTTTCAATCAGACGGTTACAATCGCGACGCCGATGAAGATCCTCACGCGCTACATCTTCAAAGAGATGCTTGGGCCCACCGCCCTCGGCTTCGCCTTCTACACCTTCATCATCCTGATGAAGAACCTCTTCGACTTCGCCGGCATGATCATCAAGCGCTCACTGCCCGCGGCGACCGTCGGCCGGCTGCTCTTCCTCTCGTTGCCGCACATCGTCGTCCTGACCGTGCCGATGTCGCTGCTGTTCGGAATCCTCATCGCCATCGGCCGCCTCTCGTCCGACTCCGAGATCATCGCCATGCGCGCCCTCGGCATCTCCACGCGCACCATTTACCGGCCGGTTTTCCTCTTCAGCTTCCTGGTGTTCCTGATCAACCTGTATCTGATGAACTTCGTCCTGCCGCGCGGCAACGCCGAGTTCGCGAGCCTGCGGTCGGAGATCTTCACCTCGCAGATCGAAAAGGAGCTCCGGCCGCGCGTTTTCTACGACGAGTACGAAAACCTCACAATCTACGTGAACGACGTCGATCCGAAGACGCTGCAGTGGAAAGGCGTCTTCGTGGCCGACAGCCGGACCGCGGACGAAACCCGCACCGGCACGAGCAGCGGACCGGTTACGATCGCCCAGCAGATTCAAGGCGCGAAGGCCGAGGCCGCGCAAGCGCCAACGATCCTGCCGCAGCGCTCCAGCAACAAGATCATCGTCGCCGACAGCGGCAATCTCTCGATTCTCAAACCGCACAACCAGGTCTGGCTCAATCTCAAAAATGCCGAAACGCACCTATGGGATCCGAAGAAACCCGACCGCTACGACCTGAACAGCAATGCCGCCCAGCGGATGCGGCTGCCGGACAAGTACTCCGACGCGAACGGCGGCTATCAGCGTTCGCTGCGCGAGATGAGCTTCCGCGAGCTGATGGAACAGGCCCGCTGGTCGCAGTACTCGCACGACATCGACGCGCGCGAAACGTACTGGGCGGCGAAGGTCGAAATGCACAAGATGTTCGCGATCCCGTTCGCGTGCATCGTCTTCGGCATCCTCGGACTACCGCTCGGGATCACCAATCGACGCGGCGGGAAAAGCTCAGGTTTCTCTTTAAGTATCGCGATCATCCTTATTTACTACGTGATGATCAACAACGGCGAGCATCTGGCCGACACCGGCAAGATCGGCCCGGCGGTGGCGATGTGGACGCCGAACCTGGCCCTGCTGGCGCTCGGCATCTATTTGCTGATCCGCGCCAACCGCGACACCGGCGCGCAGCGTTCCGAGGGCGGGATCGTGCGGCGCATCGTGCAGGCGTTCAAAGCGCGGAAGCGCGTCGGCACGGCCGCAGGTGCCGACGAAGGAATGGCAATTCTCAGCCGCTTCGACATCACCTTCCCGAACACGCTGGACCGCTACATCCTGCGCGAGTTCCTCAAGATCCTGACGTTGGTGCTGGTGTCGACGGCGGCGCTCTTCATCATCGTCGACTACACGGACATCAGCGGCGACATCCGGGCCAACCACATCCCGATGCACATCGTCGGTGCGTACTACCGGTTCCTCATCTTCCAGATCCTCAACTACACGCTGCCGATTTCGGTGCTGGTCTCGACGCTTGTCACCTTCGGCATCTTCTCGAAGAACAACGAGGTCACGGCGTTCAAGTCGGGCGGGATGTCGTTGTATCGCGCGGCGCTGCCGATTGTCGGCATCGCGCTGGCCATCAGCTTCCTGGCGTACCTTCAGCTCGATTACGTGCTGCCGTACTCAAATCAGCGCGTGGAAGAGTTGCGCAATCGCATCAAGGCAAAGCGCAATGCGACCCGCACCGTAGCGACGCCGCATCAGCAGAAGCTGTGGTTTCTCGGCAAGGGCCGCTACATCATCAACTTCCTGGCCTACGACCGCGATGAGAAGGAGCTGTCGCAGGTGCAGGTGTTCGAATTCCATCCGACGAAGTTCCGCCTTACGCGTCGGGTCTACGCGGAGCATGCGCGATGGGATGGTGTGGGCTGGGTCTTCTCGAACGGCTGGATGCGCTCCTTCGGCGACGACGGCAGCAGCTCGACGCTCGCGCCGATCACACGCCCGCTGCGGCTCTACTACAGCGAACGTCCGGAGGATTTCGCCACCGAGGCGCGGGCGCCGGATCAGATGACCTTCGCGCAATTGCGGCGATACATCGAGGCCATTCGCAAATCGGGCTACGCGGCTGAAGAGCTGTCGGTGAAGCTCTACACGAAGACATCGTGGCCGTTCATCAGCACAGTGATGGCGCTGATCGCGCTCCCCTTCGCCTTCCGCATCGGCAAACGCGGCGCCCTCTACGGCGTCGGCATCGGCCTGATCCTCGGCATCCTCTACTGGATGATCTTCGCGGTCTTCACGAAATTCGGCGAAGTCGGCAACCTGCCGGCGGTGCTGTCGGCATGGAGCGCGAACATCCTGTTCGCGATCGCGGCGGTGTATTTGTTTTTGAACGTGGAGACGTGAGAGGGAACGCAGCGATCCTGAAACGGCTGTGACGGAATCATGCGTCGAATGCAGCCGCGCGCGAAGGCGCGCTCGACAATCCAGCCCCGCGCTTTGCGCGGGGGTTAGGGGCGCGTCGAAATGTGCGACCGCGGAGGCGGTCGCTACAAAGTTCTCGCGCAGCGCGAGCATTTGTGGCGGCCGCCTCCGCGGCCACGAACTCCGTCACACTGGTCACCCCGCGCAAAGCGCGGGGCTAGACTGTCGAGCGCGCCTCCGCGCGCGACCATCGAAGGCTAACGTCCTCGCACGACTTCTCTGAACAGCCTCTCAGAGTGACACCGCTAGAACCACTCGCTGCGCCCGCGATTGCTCGCCTCGAGGTGCGGCGTGGCCACGACGCTCGTCAGCACGAATGCCGAGGTTTGCAGGAGGCCGTCCGCGGCGCCGACGGAGATCGTGTTGCGGCCGCGTTCGACGACGAGTGAGACGTTGCAGGTCGACACTAGGCAATCGGCGTGCTTCACTTCGGACAGCTCGCCGCGCGAATTCGCGACCGCGATGGCCAGGCGCATCGGCGGCAGCGACTCGGGCAGCTTGACCGCCAGCGCGACCGTGCACGTTCCGCCCATGCAGGTGACGTCGCCGGCGCGGACTTCGAAATCGAAATCACTCGGCGCTTCCATCGCCAGGAGGGACGCTAGAACTCGGGAGTCGAAGTCGGATACGTTACGACGAACACGTGACGCGCGGACCCGCAGTTTGCCCGCCATTGGACCGTGCTCGATGGTCGCTGGAGCGGTCGGCGTGGGGACAGCCGAGGAGTGATCGGCGCGTGTGGGCGCCGCCAGGGTACTGACCAGGATCATTGCCGGAACGATCGCTCCGAGTCGCATTCCTTGTCCTCCGCTGTGTCGAAACAGTGGATAGAGTAAGTCGGGAAGCCAACTTTGTCGAGTCGGCGGGCGAAGCGACGTCAGCGGTAACGCTAGATCGCGTTGACGATTTCCTCGCTCAATCCCTTCCATTTGCGGAGGTACGCCCTTCGGTCGGTGTTGTACTTTTCGACCAGCTGCTGGTACTCCTCGCCTCTCCCCTGCCGCTCGTACATCTTCCTCGGCTGCAGGTAGTCGGCGTCGTCGATGCCGGGGACTTCGGTCGCCACGAGATAGCCGAAGTCGGGGTCTTTCTCCCACTTTATGGTCCCCTCGGCGATCGATTTGACGACGGCCGATGAGTGCTGGATCTTCACCTTCTTCGAGCGCTCGTCCTTGTCGTCGCCGCCGATGCGGCCGGTGTTCATCAGATAGACGTCCATCGGACTCTGCTTCATCAGCTCCAGCATGCGATTGCCCTGGAAGGCGTGCAGCAACGGGAAGAACGGATTCGTGCCCGGCACGCGCAGCGACTTCCCCGCCTCGGCGGCACCGCCCGCGCTTGTACCTTTCGTCTCGCCGAGCATGAAGTAGGCGGCGGCGAGCGGACCTTCCAGCTTGGCCACGGCCGGGATGATGTTCTCGTTGCGGTTGAGGATGAGAAGGAAATCGACATTGTTGACGTCGCGCGCATCGAACGCACCGGCGACGTCGTCCATGCGGATGACGGCCCGGCCGTTCGGCGTATACGACGTGTCGAAGTAGTCGATCTTGCCGTCATCCGACTGTGAGACGTTCTCGAGATACGCGTGCGGCGATGCGCAGGCGTCGAAGATCGTCGGCTCATCTTTCGGATTCAGGCCGAAGGTCTTGGCGAAGCAGCCGTTCTCGGTCGCGTAGACCTTGCCGCCGGGCATCAGCGCGCAGAAGTCGTCCTGCACCGGCTGCGAGTTGTTTTGTTTCGTAAAGGTCGTCGTGGTCTTGCCGGTGCCGGACAATCCGACAATCAGTCCAACCTTGTTCTCGCCGTCGACCGGGATGACCTTGCAGCCCGCGTGGAGCGCCAGCCCGCCGCGCTCGTAGACGATCTTGTTCCACATCCGCAGCCCGCCCTTCTTCGACTCGCCGAAGTAGTCGGAGTTGAAGACGCGCGTGATGAAGTTCTCGAGGTCGACCGCGATCAGCCGCTCGTCCGGATACCCCTCGGCCTTCAGATTCGGAGTGTAGATGACCGTCACCGTCGGCTCGAAGTTCTCCAGCTCCGCCGGCGTGGCCGGATAGAAAAGATGCTGCTGCATGCCGGCGATGTTCGCGTTGGCTTTCTCGATGATCAGGCGCGCGGCGACGCGGAACTGCGGATCGTTGCCGATGAAACCATCGACGACGAGCATGTCGCGCGTGCGGATGTAGTCGTTCTGCAGTTTGGCCATCCGCTCGTACTCGGCGCGGCTGATCGTTTGATCGGAGTGCTGCTCCGGCGTGTCGGTGGCGACGAACGTCGACCCCTTCGAGCGCGACACCACTTTCGTGGCCACGTTCACGTTTCCGAACTCCGTCCGGCGGCAGTTCGGCATCTCCTCCGTGAAGCGGCGGAGCTGTTCCGGAGCCGGGTTCCACACCACGGACTTCGGCTCGACGGGAAGCGTCAGGATTTCGGTCATGAGTTCGTCCTCTCGACGGGATCAGATTGTGTGAGCATGGTTCGACGCAAGGATTGCGCCGGAACGGCCGCGAAGGTGCGGGATTTTACACGAAACCATAGAATGCGCCCGACCCGGGTAGGAGGTTTCGCATGTATCTCGTCCGCGACATTTTTCAGTGCAAACCCGGCAAGGCCGGCGAGCTGGCCGCGAAGTTCAAGAAGACCTTCCCGTCGATGGAGACGGAGGACAGCTTCCGCAACTGCCGCGTGATGGTCGACGCCGTCGCCAACTACTGGACCGTCGTCCTCGAATGCGAGTTCGAGTCGCTGTCCGATTTCGAGCACCACATGGCCGAGTACGGTCGTCGCGACGACGTCCGCGAAGCGATGGCCGGATACATGGACCTCGTCGAAGGCGGAAGACGCGAGATTTTCCGGATCGTTTGACATAAAGGCTTTTCACCACAGAGACACAAAGATCACAGAGGAGGCTTTCTCTGTGTTCTTTGTGTCTCTGTGGTTGAATTTGTCTATGCGAGTTGCGGTCATCGGCGCGGGCGGCGTAGGCGGTTACTTCGGCGGCAAACTTGCCGCCGGCGGCGCCGACATCGTCTTCATCGTCCGTGGCGCCACGCTCGACGCGATGCGCGCGAACGGGCTCCGCGTCGACAGCATCAAAGGCGACTTCGTTATCGACCATCCGAATGCGACCGACGATCCCGCTTCGATCGGCCATGTCGACGCGATCTTCGTCACCGTCAAGACCTGGCAGATCGCGGAAGCAGCGGAACAAATCAAACCGATGCTCGGAGACGACACCATGGTCATCCCGCTCGAGAACGGGATCGATGCGCCCGACCAGCTCGCGGCAATCCTCGGACGCCAGCACGTCCTCGGCGGGTTATGCGGCATCGTCAGCTTCATCGCCGCGCCGGGACACATCCGCCATATCGGCGCCGATCCCTTCGTCATGTTCGGTGAGCTCGACAACAGACGGACGCCGCGCGTCGAATCATTACGCGACGAATGTCTTCGCGCCGGCGTGCAGGCAGACATTCCCTCCCACATTCACCACGCGCTCTGGTCGAAGTTCGTCTTCATCGCGCCGATGAGCGGCATCGGCGCGGCCACGCGCGTCCCAATCGGCGTCTGGCGTGCGATGCCCGAGCCGCGCGAGCTGGCCACGCGCGCCATCCGCGAAATCGTCGATGTCGCCCGCGCACGCGGCGTCGACCTCGGCGGCGACGCGGCAATCGATCGGACGCTCGCGCGCTTCGATGGCCTGCCGCCCGAATCCACCTCATCGCTGCAGCGCGACATCATCGACGGCAAGCCGTCCGAGCTCGATGCGCAACTCGGCGCCGTCGTTCGCCTTGGTCTACAAACCGACATTCCGACGCCGGTCTGCAAAACGCTGCTCGGCCTTCTTCTGCCGCAGGAACGGAAAGCGCGCGGCGAACTACCGTAGCTGCAGGAACGCGATCGCGACGATCGCCAGCGCCAGGACCATCAGCGCCCGCCGATCGATCGCGGGAACCGGCGTGAACACGTTGATCGTCTGCGTCAGCACCAGCGTCGGCGAGAGCTCGCTCGTCAACGTCAGCGTCACGAGGTAGGTGCCCGGAGCCGTGTACGTGTGGAACACGTTGATCCCGCTGCCGGGACTTCCATCGCCGAAATCCCAGAGATAGGTGTGTCCCTCGCAGCCGAACGAGTAGCCGTTCGGGATCACTGAGAAGACCATCGTTTCGTTGGGCGTGCACACCAACGAGTTGTTCGTCGCGCAGTGAGAGTCGAAACCGAAGTAACTGATACTCGTGTTCGACGGCGACGGTTGCGTGCATGCACTGATGGCGTACGCGGCGGCGGCGCTGAGTGAAAGAACGAAAGCAAGAAAGATCGCCCTCATCGACGCTGATTGTACGATCCAACCCGCCGTACTACCATGCCCGGCGATGCCGAAACCGCGGAAGTCCGCCGCGATCCGTGACGCAAAAATCCATCCCGCAATCGCCGAGGCGCGGCGCGTGCTCGAGGTGGAAGCGGCGGCCATCCTCGGATTGATCGATCACCTCGACAACACCTTCATCGACGTCGTCGAACTGATCAACGCCTCGGCCGGCCGCGTCATCACGATGGGCCTCGGCAAGTCGGGCATCATCTGCAAGAAGGTCAGCGCGACGCTCGCATCGACCGGCACGCCTTCATTTTTTCTGCATCCCGCCGAGGCCATTCACGGCGACCTCGGCATGATCGTTCGGGGCGATATCGTGCTCGCGATTTCCAACTCCGGCGAAACCGAGGAGCTGCTGCGGCTCCTGCCGAGCATCAAACGGATCGGTGCGGAGATCGTGGCCATTACCGGCAACCCGCACTCGTCGCTGGCGAAGGGGGCGGACTTTCATCTCTCTGCTGCGATTTCGAAAGAAGCGTGTCCGCTTGGCCTCGCGCCGACGGCTTCCACGACCGCCACGCTGGCCCTCGGCGACGCGCTGGCGATGGCGTTGCTGATGCGCAAAGGCTTCAAGGAGGAGGATTTCGCCTTCCTCCATCCTGGCGGAAAACTCGGCAAGCGTTTCCTCCGCGTCTGCGATCTCATGCACTCCGGCGCGCAGACTCCGGTCGTTCCGCTCGCCACGCCGATGCACGACGTCATCTACGAGATGTCCGCGAAAGGCTTCGGCATCACCGCGGTCGTCGACGATCAAGGCATCCTGGCCGGCGCGATTTCCGACGGCGATCTGCGGCGCCTGCTGCAGGCTGATGCCGAAATCCTGCAAAAGACCGCGGCCGATTGCATGAAGCCGGATCCCGTAACGATCGACGGCAATGAGCTCGCCTCGGCGGCGCTGGAACGGATGGAACAGCGCAAGATCACCTCGATCTTCATCGCGGATGCGTCCGACCGCGTCGAAGGTATCATTCACCTCCACGACCTCTGGGGCCTGGAACTCTTCTGATGGATTCGACGACAACAGTGGTGCTGCGCTACCGCGACGGCCGCACCGAACGGGCCACGCTCATCGAGACGGACGTCGACCGGCAGATCGTCCGCGTGCTGCGCGACGACGGCGCGAAGGATGAGGTCCCGTTCTCCACGCTGAAGGCACTCTTCTTTCCGCGCAATGAACGAGAGGAACCGCTCGAGCCGCCGGCCGGAAGCACGATCGCCGTGGAGTTTGCGGACGGCGAGGTCATCCGCGGCGTGGCGCATTACAACCCCGAGCGCAACGGCTTCTTCCTTTTCCCCGGCGACCGGAGCAAAAACGAGCGCATCTTTGTTGTCAACTCGGCGATCGTTTCGATCGAAGTCGAAAAGCTTTAAGTTGGCGCGCGCTTCGCCGCCCATTCACATCATGAAAATCACATCACTCGTTTTTTCTCTCATCCTCATTGCCTCGGCCGCAGGCGCCGCCGAGCTCGATCGCGCCGCCGCGGCGCTCGTTGGAACCGAGGCCCAGTTCACGCAGCGGTTCACTCCGAAGGGATTCAAAAACAGTCAGATCGACAGCGGCAGCGTCGTTTTCGGAACGCTTCCGATGATGCGCTGGACCTACGCGAAACCGGAGCAGAAGATCTTCGTCTTCGACGGCAACCGCTCATGGTTTTATCTGCCGACCGAGAAGCAGGTCACGGTCACGACGCTCGACGAGGCGCATCGCCGCGAGTTGCCGTTTCTGCTCATCGGCGATCCGGCCGCGCGCGACCGCAACTTCGTCGTTCGCGAGTCTACGCAAGGCGGCAACATCATCGCCATGCTGCAGCCGCGCGCCGCGTCAGCCATGATCCGCAACGTCACGATCACGATCGCGTCGACCACACATACGATTCAGCGCGTCGCATACTCCGACCGCGACGGCAACGAGACCACGTTCGACTTTTCCGGCTTCACGCGGCACGCCGTAACGCCCGATCTTTTCCGCTTCACGCCGCCGGCCGGCGTCGAAGTGGTACAACAGTAGGGAGTGGGTGTCGGGAGTCGGGGGTCGTAGAAAAGAGCCGAAACAACGCAAAGCGATGTACTGATAGAACGGCCGTTTTCTCCGACTCCCGACCCACGACTCCCGACCCCCAAAGGAGACGCTCCATGCCTCAGGATTTCTCATTCGACATCGTCTCGAAGACCGAGATGCAGGAAGTCACGAACGCGATCCAGCAGGCGCAAAAAGAGCTGGCGCAGCGCTTCGATTTCAAAGGGAGCAAGAGCTCCATCGAGTTGACCGCCGAAGAGATCGTGCTCGTCAGCGACGACGAAGGAAAGCTGCGCAGTGTCAAAGACATCCTCGAGACGAAGCTCGTCAAACGCGGCGTGTCCCTGAAGGCGGTCGACTATGCGACGTTAGAACAAGCTGCCGGGGGCACGGTGCGCCAGAAGGCGAAGATTGTTCAGGGCATCGAAATCGAGAAAGCGAAAGCAATCGTCAAGGCCATCAAAGACGCGAAGTTGAAGGTGCAGGCGTCGATTCAGAGCGATCAGGTCCGCGTCACCGGCCGCGCGAAGGACGATCTGCAGAAAGCGATGGCCGTCGTGAAGGGACACGACTACGGAATCCCGCTGCAGTTCACGAACTACCGCGGTTGAGGCTTTCCCCATCATTCGATTATTCTGTGCGCCGTGACGTCGACCTCGCCCAGCAGCGCGCCCATCGAACAGCTCTCGCGCGCCGAGCGCCTCCTCGACCTCGTGGCGCCCAAGCTGCAGCTCGTGGAGACGGAGCTGGCTCGCAATTTCGAGTCCAACATCAAGACCATCAAGGACGTCGGCGACCACATCCTGGCGGGCGGCGGTAAACGCCTCCGCCCGGCACTGCTCCTGCTCGTCTCGAAGATGCTCCGCTACGAAGGACATCGCGACGTCACCTATGGCGCGGTGGTCGAGTTCATTCATAACGCTACGCTCGTCCACGACGACATCATCGACGAAGCCGAGGTACGGCGCGGCCGGACATCGATCAACTACCGATGGGGCAACAACCTCACGGTCCTGGTCGGCGACTACATCTTCATGCATTCGATGTCGATGGCGCTGGCCGAAGCCAATCTCGATGTGCTGCGGCTGCTGTCGACGACGACCATCAAGATGATCGAGGGCGAGATCCTGGCGCTGGAGCAGAACGGACGGGCCGATCTCTCCGTCGACGACTATTTCAACATCGTCGAACGCAAGACGGCGCTGCTCTTCGGCGCCTGCTGCCGGATTCCTGCATATTTGGTGGACCAACCCGCGGCCATCGGACAGTCGCTCTTCGACTACGGCGTGAACCTCGGCATCTGCTTCCAGCTCATCGACGACATCCTTGATTTCACCTCGAGCACGGAAGTCCTCGGCAAGCCGGCGCTGTCGGATCTCAAGGAAGGCAAGCTGACGCTGCCGCTCATCCTGGCCATGCCTCGCGCCACGCCCGCCGAGCGCGAGAAGATCGCGCTGATCGCCGGGGGGAAGTCGTTCGACGGGATCGATCCCGCCGAGATGCTGGCACTGGTGCGCAAGTACGAAACGCTCGACGAGACCCGCGCCATCGCCCGCGACTACGCCAACCGAGCCCGCGCCGCGCTCGAGCCGTTCGCCGACTCACCGGCGAAAGAGGCTCTGGAGCTGGCGCTCGATTTCGTCTTAGAACGAGACCGCTGACTGGATTGCCAGGTGCCGCGTGCCGGCGCCGCCGCTTGACCGGGTACTCGCTTTGCAGTAAAAAGTACTTATGACTACTAGGAACCGTGCCCTCGCCGCCGCCGAGCTCGTTCTTATCTTTCCTGGCGCGCTCTTTATGACGGCCCTTTTCGTGCGCAGCGCACAGCCGCGGCAGTTTGAACCCTCACGCAGCGCGCAACGCCTGATTGATTGGTTCAGCGTCCACCCGCACGTCGCCCTGGATCTCTTTCTCACGGCTATGCCCTTCGCGGCGTTCGTCATCGGAGGCGTCGCATTGCTTCACAGCTTCCGCCGCGATGACGACTTTCGGAAGACGCTTGCCTCCCTCCATGCACACTTGGCGACGCTACTGATTGCAGGAGCAACAGTCGCTGCCGGAGGAATCCTGGCCGTTGTGGCTGTTCACGCACTCACCGATTAACCGCTACGACAGCAGCTCCATGATCTCGGCCATGGCCGCGCGGGCGCGCAGGTGGATCGTTTCGCTGCCCTTGTCAGTCGTGATGCGCAACACCTTGTTGTACTGCTCGACGGCGCGCGCGTAGTCCTGCAGGCAGCGGTGGTAGATCTCGCCCTTGCACAGCTTGGCCTCGGCGTTGAGCGGATCGAGCTCCAGGATCTTGTTGAGGAAGATCAGCGCGGCGTCGTACTTCTGCTCCTCGAGCGCCATGCGGTACCGCAGCCGATACAACGTGATCAACTCATTGTTCTTCGGTGCGATCCAGGCTCCGGGCAGGTAGTTGCGGATCGTGGAGAGGAGCCGGTTGTTGCTGTGGGAATCCGAGCGTTTGATCTCCAGCCGTTGTCGCATCACTCACACCCTCCCGATACGGTTGCACTCGAATTTCAATTCATATTAGGTTCGATGGCGGCGATCGTCAAGACATTGACCATTCGATGTGCATGCCCGAACGCGCATCCTGCTACCATCTCGCGCGATGCGAACCGCGATTTACCCCGGCTCCTTCGATCCGCTGACGAACGGTCATCTCGACATCATCCGGCGCGGCACGCGCCTCTTCGACCGCTTTCTGGTGGCGGTGCTGGAGAACGAAGGGAAGGCTCCCCTCTTCACCGTCAGCGAGCGGATGGAACTGATCGCGCGTTGCACCTCAGACATGCCGAACGTGGAAGTGCACTCCTTTTCCGGCCTGCTCGTCGACTTCATGCGCCGCGTCGACGCGAACGTAGTCGTGCGCGGAATCCGCGCCGTGTCGGACTACGAATACGAGCTGCAGATGGCGCTGATGAACCGCGAACTGCATCCGCAGATCGAGACGATCTTCATGCTGCCCGCGGTTGAGTACACGTACGTCTCATCGCGCCTCGTCAAAGAAGTCTTCCGCCTCGGCGGCGATGTCGCGCGCCTCGTCCCGCCGACAGTGCTCGAGTCGCTGAAAGCGCGGCTGCCTGTCACTGTCGGCTAGTCAGACCGCGGATCCAGCGCGTCGCGGAAACGGTCGCCGATGATGTTGAAGGCCGCTACGGTCAGAAAGATCGCCACGCCGGGAAAAACGACCAGCCACCACGCGTATTCGATGAACTGCTTGGCCGAGGCCAGGATGCTGCCCCAGGTCGCGGTGGGGAGCGGAACGCCGAGGCCGAGGAAGGAGAGGGCGGACTCGGTGAGGATAGCGTAGGCGACGCCGAAACTGGCCGACACCAGCACCGGCGCGAGCGCGTTCGGCAGGAGATGGCGGAAGATGATGCGCGCGTCGCGCGCGCCGCTTGCGCGCGCGGCGTAGGCGAAGTCCATCTCGCGGATGCGCAGGAACTCGCCGCGGACGTAGCGCGCCTCGCTGGTCCATGTGGTCAGCCCGAGAGCGATCATGATCGTCCAGATCGACGGGCCGAAGAAGGCCACGATCGCCAGCGCCAGAAACAGCAGCGGGAAACAGAGCACTACCTCGATCAGTCGCGAGACCAGCCAGTCCGCAACGCCGCCGTAGTAGCCGGCGATCGCGCCGAAAAAGCATCCGACGACGAGGGCCATCATCGTCGCCAGCAACCCGACCGTCAGCGACACGCGCGCGCCATGGAGCATGCGCGCCAGCACATCGCGTCCAAGTTCATCGGTGCCGAAGCGGTGCTGCGCGTCGGGCGGATGCAGACGGTTGGCGACGTCGACGTCGTTTGGTCCGAACGGAATCGGAGTCGACTTCGAGCCGGCGATGAACGGCGCGGCGATCGCGAGCATCCCCACGAAGCCGACGTAGACGAGCGCGATCACGGCGAGGTTGCTGCGGCGGAAACGGCGCCACGTCAGCGCCCACATGCCGCGCCGGAGGTCGCTCACTTCCCCTCCAGCCGGATGCGCGGATCGGCAGCGATGTAGAGGAGATCGGCCAGCAGACTCGCGATCAGCGTGGCGACGGCGGTGGCGACAGAGAGCCCGAGGACCGTTGGATAGTCGCGCGTGAGGATGGCTTCGAAGTACAGCCGCCCGATCCCGTCCCACTGAAAGATCTGCTCGACGATGACGCTGCCGGAAATCAGGTATGGCAGCGTGATGCCGAGGAGCGTGATGAGCGGGATGAGGGCATTGCGAAAGCCGTGGCGCCACAGGACGGCGCCGTTCGTCGCCCCTTTCGCGCGCGCCGTGGTGATGTAGTCCTGGCGGATCACCTCAGTCAGCGCCGATTTCGAGAAGCGCGCGAACAGCGCGAGCTGCGCATACGCGAGCGTGATTACCGGCAGGATGAGGTGCTTGGCGCGGTCGGCCATCTTCATCATTCCGTTGAGGTCAAGGTACTCGTCCGAGGTCATGCCGAAGAGCGGAAGGACGTTCAGGCGGACCGCGAAGAGTTGCATCAGCAGCAGCGCCACCCAGAAACTGGGCAGCGAGTAGAGAACAAAAAACGTGACCGCCGACGCGCGCTCGATCGGGCGGCCGGATCGCGCCGCGCTCCAGAGTCCGATCGGCACGCCGATCGCGGCGGCGACGAGGAACGCGATCACATTCAGGATCAGCGTATTCGGCAGCCGTTCCCAGATTCGTTCCGTCACAGGGCGGTGATCGATGAACGAGGTGCCGAAGTCGAACGTCATGACGCCGCGCAGCCACCAAGCGTACTGCTGAAGGATCGGCTGGTCGAGGTGATGGGCGTGGCGGATTTCGTCGAGGACCGCGTGCGACAGCGAACTTGCGCCGTGGCTGCCGACGTAAAACAGGATCGGATCGCCGGGCACGCTGTGCACGAGCAGGAAGATCGCGATGGTGATTCCGAAGAACGTCAGGACGCCATACAGCAGCCGGCGAACGACGTAGGTGAGCATTGGAGGGAGTTTATCGGGATTTACAGGGAGACGGGTTCACGCGGAGACGCGGAGAAAGGCAGGTCACTTCTTCTGCTGCGCCAGCGGAATCCACCAATCGAGCTCGCCGGGGTACCAGAGGTAGAGGCCCCAGCCCTTGCTCTCCTTTACGTTGCGGATCCGCTTCGAAACGGCCCACTTGAGGGAGACCTGCACGGTCCAGGTGTAGGGCTGATCGTCGGCGAGGACTGCATGAAGCTGGCGATAGATGGCGATCCGTTTGGTGTGATCGAGCTCGCGCCGGCCCTGATCGATGAGCGCGTCGGCCGTTGGATTTTTGTAGAAGACGGTGTTCTGCCCGTTCGGCGGAAACTGCGATGAGTGAAAGAGCGCCCGCGGGTCGGGATCGGGATCGAGATCCCAGGAGAGAAAGCAGCTCTGGAAGTTGCCGGACATGAAGCGCTCGAAGAAGGCGCTGCCATCGAGCGTGGTGATCTTCAGCTCGACGCCTATGTTCTTCAATTCGGACTGGAAGAGTTGCGCGAATGGGCCCGAGGGTCCGTTGCCGCCGACGATGATCATGTCCAGAGTGAACGGTTTTTTGTTCTTGTCGAGAATGCCGTCGCCGTCGGTGTCCATCCACCCCAGCGCGTTGAGAACTCGTTTCGTTTCGGCCGGGTCGTACTGGATCACGGGCACTTCCGGGTTGTACGCCCACTGGTCCGGCGTAAACGGTCCGTTCATGGCGCGGGCGGTGCCGTGATAGAGGTTGGTGATGATCGACTGGAGATCGACGCACGACGCCAGCGCGCGGCGAACGCGCTTGTCCGCGAGGATCGGATCGTGCTCGTTCCAGCCGATGAAGTTGTAGTTGAGCGTGTAGAACCGCCGGAAGTCGAGAATCTTCTGCAGTTCGGGACGCCGGCTTTCGGCCATCCAGACATCGGAAGTGATCATCGTTTCGTCGATGTCGCCGCGTTTGACGGCCTGCCAGGCGGTGTTGTCGTCGGTGATGACTTTGAAGAGCACGTTCTGGAAGTGCGGCTTCACTCCCCAGAAATCAGCGCGGCGCTCGAGCAGAATTTCTTTGCCGGGCACACGCCTGACGAGCTTGAACGGTCCGGATCCGACCGCGGTCATGTTGTACGCGGTTTTGAAGTCGCCCTGCGAGTAGACATGCTGCGGGATCGGACGGAGCAATGTGAAGAACGTGAGCTGCGGCGCGAGGATGTCCTTGAAGGCGACGACGATCGTGTTGTGCGCATCATCGGCACGCGTTTTCACCGGATCCCACAATTCGAACATTCCGGCGAACTGCGCCGCCTCGGATTTCGGATCGACGATCTTGGCAAGGGTGAAGACGACGTCGCTGGCCCGGACGGGGCTTCCGTCGGAGAACGTGGCCTTCGGATTCAGGTGAAACGTGTACTCCTTGCCATCCGCCGAGATCTCGTATTTGTCGGTAAGAGATCCAGTGGTGGTCGGAAGAAGATTCGCGTCGAGCTGGAGCAGCGGAGTGAAGAGGCAGGACTCGACGTAGTGATCGTATCTGGTTTCGCTGAGAAGAGGATTGAGCGTCTTGACGTCGCCCTCCAGCCTGCGGATGACGGTGCCGCCGTCCACCGGCGTGGTGTCATCGGCAATCGGCGCCAGCGGCTGGACCGGCCGCTCCTTCGAGCAAGCGCCAAGAAGCAGCAGGCTGAAAGCGAAGGCGACTCTGATACGGTTCACGCCGCCAGTATAAGTGGTCAGTGGCCAGTGGTCAGTGGTCAGTGGGTCAGCACTTAATCTGACCTGACCACTGGCCACTGACCACGTCTCACTACGGCAATGTGATCGATTCCGTGGCCACGTTGTAGAACGCGTCCACCGCTCGCACGATCACGAATTTGCCTGCTACCGCGCTGCGCTTGATCCGGTACGTCTCGCTCGGCGAGTCGCTGATGCCGTCGATGGGCGTGATGCGGATCCACTTCTGCGCGTCGGCGGAGTATTCGACTTTGCCAATCGGCGACAGCTTGTCCGTAACGCGGATGACGACGTCATCACCCTCGGCGGTGAAGGCGATCGCTGGCGGCGTGTTGTCGACGCGGAAATCGATCCCTTCTTTTGAATCGGCCAGCGGAGTGTCGGGATTGTCCTGCGCGTCGGTTACAGCAAGACGCAGCTCGTACGTGCCGTCGGGGAGCTGCGAGGTGTCGAAGTTCATCGACGTCTCTTCCACGTTGTCGCGCAGGCGCAGCCACGGCGAGCTCCCCTTGCGGCGGAACGAGAGCGTGTAGCGGAGCGAGTCGCTGTTGTCGTCGTGCGCGCGCCAGGTCACGGTGCGGAAGCCCTTGCGGTAGACCTTCTTGCCGGGATCGTTCTTGTCGCGCGGCGTATCGAGACTGGTGAAGATGCCGTATTCGTCGGGATTCGTGGCCTCGACCACCTGCGGCGATTGCGGATAGCTGCCGGTGATGTAAACGACGGCGGGATCCTGCACGGTAACGTTGTCGATGACCGGCGCGACGTTGCGGTTGACGAAGGCGACGGTGACGGCGTCGACCGCAACGTTCGCGGCCGGTTTGGGCGTGGTCATTTTCCACTGAATGTAGCGGCCCGGAGGCGCGTCGATGGAGCCGTCGCTCGCGCTCGAGGCGGCGCTCCACGGACTCCAGGTGGCATCGGGCGTGCGCGTGTTGCCGGAACGGAAGGCGATGGCGAGATGGCCGTCGCCGACATTCTCCCCTTCGATGCGGTAGTTGCCGAATCGGGAGAAGCGCTCCACGTCCTTCGCGGCAGAGCGGAACTCCGCCTTCGCCGACGGCGCGGTTTCGAGGCGGTAGACGGCGCCGCTGTTCGTAGTGGTGACCAGCGTGTCGTTGCCTGTGCGCGAAATCGAGACGACCTGCTTTTCGGGGACGCTGCCGAGGAGGGAGACCTCGCCGTCTTTCATCTCGTAGATGCGGCCTTGCGGACCGGTCGACAACAGGATTGATCCATTCGGACCGCCGGTGATGCCGTAGGCCATCTCGTGCTCGAACTTGCGTACCACTTCGACGAAACCGTCGGGATTGATGCGGTAGATCTCGCCGCTGCCTCCGCCCGTGGACGAAGAGCCGGAGCTGCTGCTGTCTTCGAACGAGACGCTGACCTCGACGCTGCCGGATGCATCCTCTTTTTTCTGTTCGTTGGACGAGGGAGTCGTCGAGGTTGCAGCGGCAGCCGATTGTGCTGCCGGTTTCGGCGTCGCCTTCGCGGGCGCCGTCGCCGGCAGGACGTTGCTCGCCGCCGCGGCCCAGCCGACGCCGTTGGCGTCGACGTAGATCGCGGAGATCTCCGAGAGCGGCGAGTCGTAGAGCGCGTGCGCTGCGCCGTCGGGACGGATTTCGTAAATACGGCCCTTCGCCGAGCCGCCGGCCAGGATCGTGCCGTCGTTCTTCACGCCCAGGGCACGGAGGTGCGTCTCCGGAGAGTCGAAGAGAACCTTCCCCTCCCCTTTCGGCGTGACGCGGAAGAGCTTTCCGTCGACGCCGGTGGCGATGGCGAGATCACCGTTCGGGAGAAAGGCCAGCGCCCAGATGTAGGCCTGTTTCGGATCGTAGAAAACCGTCGCTTTGCCGTCGTTCGGATCGACGCGGTAGACCTTGCCGTTCGGCGAGGTGCCGGCGTAGAGCGCGCCATCGTGGAAGGCGACGGCGTAAATCTCCGGCTCCGGCGCGGTGTAGATCGCCTTCAACTCCGTTCCGCGAAGACGGTAAATCTTCCCCTCGTTGCCGGTGCCGAAGAAGTGATCGCCGTTCGGCGCGGCCACCTGCGCCAGGACGAAGGGGTCGGTGAAGCTGCCGGCTTTCTTCAGCGACGGCCCGGGCCGCAGCTCGCCGCGCGAGGTGACGGCGAAGCCTTCGATGTCACCGGCCAGAAAGTCTTCGGTGTTGCGAACCCGCCAGAACTGCGGCGCGACGGCAAATACATTCGATGCTGCGAGCAGCGTGACTGCGAGCGCGAGGCTTCGGCGCATGGTGCTGGTGATTTCCTTTCGTTGAGGCGGACGTGGCCAGGTCAGATCGCCGGCTTCACATCGAGATCGATCTTCACGACGCCGTCGACGATGTAGCCGAGCGGATGCGCGAGATGTTGCGAGGCATGGTAGCGGACCGGCGCTTGCGGACCGTTGGACGTGTCACTGCTGACGATGGCGCGCATCGTCGGCGGCAGATTGGGCAGATAGACGCCCGCGGTGACCGCGCCGTCAGTCGGTTCGTACAGGCCGAGGGTCAGCTCGGTGGACGGGCGGAGACGGCGCAGGACGGCGATGACCTGATCCAGGCTGCGCGGATCGGGCGGGACGAGCATGAAGTCCACCTGATTGAGCACCGAGCCGCTGCCGACCAGAAGGTAGGCCGTGCCGGCCGGCTGGTCGTCAGGAATGGTCACGTCGAACGTATCAGTGAACGCGTCCCCGCGGAAGGGCTTCAGCACGGCGCGCACTTTGACGACGTCGCCGGCGTGCGCGCGGCCTTTGGACGGCATCTCCAGCGACGCTTCGACGATCTTGGCGATCTTGAGGTCATCGGTATGGCGGAAGTGAATCTTCACCGACTCGATGTCGGCGGGGCGGAACTCGTTCGACATCACGTAGCCGGCCACGACGGCGATGTATGACGGAATAGCCTGGCGCGCCTGCGCGCCGGCCCAGCCTTCGTGAAGAATGATCGGCTCGCTGAACCCTTTGAGCTTGATCTCCGACTCGAGCAGAACGGTGCGCTCGCCGGCGGCGCGTTGCGCGCCCGCGACGACGGTGTCCGCGGCCATGGCCAGGATCAGCGGCGTGAGCTGCGAGTGGCGAAGGACGTCCACGTGGTATTTCTGCGCCGGGCCGCTCCCTTCCACTTCCAGGTCAACCGGGATCATGTCGGCCGTCTCGCCCATCATCCCCATGATGCCGACCGCGCGGTCCTGCCGGAACGCGCCGACGACGGCGCCGGTGTTCGAGAACTTGAACGAGCTGGCAAGGCTAGGCAGCACGCCGACGATCTCCGACTTGGCCATCGGGAACGCCACTTCGCCCATGTCCAGGAAGGGATGGCCGAAGGCGTAGACGCGGTCGCCGTCGACGTACGTGACGGTGCCGGTGGCGGCGACATTGAAGTCGCCGCGCAGCAGGACGGCGCCGATGGCGTCGCCGGCCGCGAACTGTTTCGATGCTGCCGGCTTCGAAGTCGTTGACGTCGATGATGCGCCGCTCGGAACAGGCATGAAGCCGAGCGGGTCGAGGTACTTGCCGAAACGGCCGAGCGTGTCAGGCGCGAAGCTCGACATCGACAGTGGCACGGCGATCGGACGCGCTCCGGCGATGGAGGACGCGGGCGTGGCGCCGGTCATGCTGGACATCATCGACTCGAATTTCTCGCTGGTCTTGTGCTCGATGATCGCTTTGAGGAACTCGCCGCCGGTCATGCGCGGCGTGGCGGCGACGAACGAGCCGGACGGCTTGCCGTCCACCTGCGCGATCTTGAGCATCTCGTCGATCGGCGTGATGCCGGCGATCGCCTCTTTCGCGAACTGCCACGAGTAGGCAAGCGCGCCGATGACCTTGCCGTCGATGTAGATCGGCGATCCGCTCATCCCGGCAATGACGCCGGCCCGGTCGACGACCGGACCGGAGACTTTGGCGAGGATCAGGTCCTGTCCCGGGCCGATGTTCTGGAGCACGCCGGTGATCTCGACGTCGAACCGCTCCAGCTTCGTGCCGTCGAAAACGGTCTCGCCATATCCGTGCATGCCCTTGCGGACTTGCGAGAACGGCATGGTGTTGGTGGTGGCAGCGGACGCGGCCGCGGAGACAATGGTGGCGAGGGCGACGGAGATGGCGAGGATTGTTCGCGGCACGGGCGCTCTAACACGTTCGCGGAGAGACGCTATTTCGCAAGACGTGGCGTCTTCGTCACGCATCCGGAATCCAGCAGGTGACGGTGATCCCGCCCCCTTCGCGTCTGCCGATGCGGATGTTGCCGCCGTGCGCGTCGACGATCTCGCCCGCAAGGGCCAAGCCGAGGCCCGTGCCGCCGGGCTTCGTCGAATAGAACGGGAGGAGCGCGTGGCCGAGAGTTTCGTCGTCCATCCCCTGTCCGCGATCTTCGACGACGAGCGCGCTTCCTCCGTCGCGGCGGACGATGCGGACCGCGATGTCGCCTTCCGCGCTGCCGGCTTCGCGGGCGTTCTTCACCAGATTGATGAGCACCTGCTCGATCTGGGAGCGATCGATGAACGCCGTGTGCGCCGGCAGTTCGGCTGTGAACGGCGTGATGCGGCGAACCGCTTCGATCACGTCAGCCCAGGCCACGCTTTCCCGCCGCGGTCTCGGCAGGCGAGCCAGATGCGCATAGCCGTCGATGAACTGTTGCAGCGACGTCAGGCGTTCTTCGATAGCGGCGTTGATCTCGGTCAGGCGCCCGTCGTCATCGTTGCGCGACTGAACGACCGTCGCCGAATGGAACAGCGAGTGGATCGGCGCGAGCGAGTTGTTCAATTCGTGGTTGACGACGCGGATGGCGCGCTTCCAGATGTCTAGCTCCTGCCGCCGCAGGTCCTGCGTGAGACGCGCGATGAGATAGAGCGTGTGCTCGCGGGTGTTGAGATAGAACGATCGCCGCGTCAGTTGAAACGTCTCTCCGTCGACGGTGAAGATGGCGCTCGGTCCGGCTTCCAACGCGTCCCGTAGCGCGGGCACGTCGCCCGCGATTTCATCGAACTTGCGTCCCTCCACACGCTCGCGGCCACCGAAGAGATCGCGCGCGGCGCGGTTGACGAAGACGATCCGGCCATGATCACTGGTCAGAATCATGGCCAGCGGCGAGGCCTGCAGCACGGTCTCGAACAGCAGTTCGCGCTGCACCGACTCGTTGCGCTGCTCGCGAAGGATGTCGCCGATCTCGTTGTAGACCGCGACGAGGTCGGTGATCTCGTCGCCGCCAGTGACGTGCAGGCGAAGGCTGAAATCGCCGTCGGAGAACCCGCGTACACCGTCGACGAGCGCGCCGAGGTTTCTCCGAATGCGCCGGAACGGCCGGCGCATGGTGAGGCTCATCGTGGCGATGCCGAGGAGGAACAGCGCGGCGCCAAAACCGATCGCGATACGCGGCGAAGCGTGGAAGAAAACGCGCGCTCCGAGGCCGGCCACGATCGCGATGATGGCAATCGTGATGGTGAGGTGGAGCGCGATGATGCGCGTGAGGCGGCGTCTTCTCATGGGGACGATCCGCAGATGTCGCAGATAGACGCAGATTAAGCCGGTTTTACCGCGGCCGCCGCTCCAGCACGATGCCCAATCGCTGCATCTTGCGGTAGAGCGCCTGGCGCGAGACACCGAGGGCCTTGGCGGCGTCGGAGACGTTGCCCCCTCCGCCGCGCAGCAGCGTCTCGATCTGTTCCTTCTCGCCGTGCACCGGCGCGGCGGCGCGGGCGCCGTCGATGGCCATCGCGAGGTCGGCGGCCGAGATGATGTCGCCCGACGCCGTGACCGTCGCGCGTTGGATGCGGTTCTGCAGCTCGCGGATGTTGCCGGGCCACTCGTGCGCGAGCAACCCGTCGCGCGCGTCATCGCCGAGTCGCCATGGCCTTCCGGAGCGCTTGCGCGCGGCGGTGAGAAACGATTCGGCGATCGGCAGGATGTCGTCGCGGCGGTCGCGTAGAGCCGGCACGTGGATCTCGATCACATTCAGGCGGAAGAAGAGATCCTGACGGAACGTCCCCGCCCGAACGCCGTGTCCGAGGTCCGCGTTGGTAGCGCAGAGAAGTCGGACGTCGACGCGGCGCGTGTCGCTGCTCCCCAGTCGTTCGAATTCGCCGTTCTGCAGGACGCGCAGAAGTTTTGTCTGGCCTGCCGCCGACAGGTTGCCGATCTCGTCGAGAAAAAGAGTTCCGCCGTTGGCCGTTTCGAATCGCCCGATGCGCAGCCGTTTCGATCCGGTGAACGCGCCCGCTTCGGCGCCAAAGAGCTCGCTCTCAAGCAACTCGTCGGGCAATCCACCCGCGTTCACCTTCACGAACGGCATCTTCCGCCGCAGCGAGTTCGCCTGAATCAGTTCGGCCACTTTTTCTTTGCCCGCTCCGTTCGCGCCGGTGATCAGCACCGGCACGTCCGCCGCCGCAACCTGCAAGGCCAGCGTGACTACGCGGTGCATAGCCACGCTTTCGTAAACGATGCCGCGCAGGTCGAACGTTGACGATAGCGCAGCGCGCGAGCGCCGCACCTCCCGCTCGCCGCGACGCTCCAGCAGCGCGTTCTCGACGATCGCCAGGAGTTTGGCGTCGCTCCACGGTTTGCCGAGATAGTCGATCGCGCCTTCCTTCACCATCTGCACGGCCGTCTCGAGCGAGGTCCAGGCGGTGAGCAGGATCACCGGCATTCCCGGATCGATTTTGCGCACCGACCGGAACAGCGCTAGTCCCTGCTCCCCGCTCGTGGCGCCGGGCGTGAAATTCATGTCCTGCACGACCACGTCCGCGTCGCCGCGCCTGACGACATCCTCGGCATCGGCCGGCGTCGAGACGGCGATGGCGTCGATAGCGTGGATGTCGAACAGCAGCAGCAGGGCTTTCGCGACGGCCGGCTGATCTTCGACGATCAGGACCGTGCCGCTGATCCGGTCGCGTCCGTGCGTCGAAGCCGCCATGCTCAGAGGTTGTGAAGAAATGTGAGACGGATTCATGCTTGCACTACTCGCGGCATATTTCGCGAAGCTTTGGAGTGCGGTGGCGACCGAGCCACCGCTTTGGGAGGGAGGGGGACGGTAACCATCGCGACGATCGAGCAAGCATCACACGCTGCGAGTCGTCGCAGTTCCACCGCCCTCCCAAAGCGGTGGCCTTGCCACCGCACTCCAAAGTGCTTCGCACGAAACGGGACCACATTTCTTCACAACCTCTCAGCGCCTGCTGCTGCGTTCCATTCAAATCATGCTCCGCGTGTGGCAAGGACCGGCGAGAAACGCGTGGCCCGCATCGCCGGAATCAGCGTGGCGATGATGCCCTGCACCCAAAGCAGCACGATAGCGGCGACGAGAAATCTCCAGTCGAGTTTCGCGCCGCCGGTCTTCGTCACGAGAAAGACGTTCAATCCGTACGCCGCCAGAACGCCGAGGATGAGGCCCGCATTGGTCACGATCCAGTTTTCCAGGAGGAAGTAACGCAGAACGGCGCCTTTGGTTGCACCGAGGGCGCGGCGAGTGCCGATCTGCTTGCGGCGCTCGGTGACGGAGAACGAGGTGACGCCGACGATTCCCAGCCCGGTGACGAGCACGATCAGCGCGATCACCATCGACATCCCTCCCTTCACGATCCTACCCTCGGTGAAGTAGTTGTCCTTGATCTCGTCGATCGTTTTCATGTCGATGTTGCGGCCGTTGTTGGTCTGCAGCATGCGCTGTTCGATCATCGGAACGACCTGCTTCATCTTTCCGGGCTCGATGCGGACGAGATACATGGCGCCGCGCCGCGAGACGTGGCCGGCGTACAGGACCGCGTATTCATGGATGGGCCATCCATACGGGTTGTAGAAGGGATCGAAGGTTCCGACGACGTTGACGACGGTGTCGCCGGTCTCGAGGAGCTGTTTCCCGACCGCGCTCTGGCCTTTAAAAACGAGTTTCTCCAGGTCCTTCGAAATGATCGCCGTGCTCGGCGCCTTGGAGTTCGGATCGTCGTCGAGGTCGGAATCGCGCAAATCGCGGCCGGAGACGAGATGAACGCCGAGCGTTTGGAGGATGCCCGGCGTGTTGTAGTACATCTGCGTGCGGAACTTGCTCCGGTCGCCGCCCGACGCTGAAACTTCGCCAGAGCTGCCGCCGCCCTGCCACGGCAGGAAGTTCGTGTTCGCCACCGCCACGACGCCGGGGATTCCCTTGATGGTGCGGAGATCGGCGTTGACGGCGGAAATGCGGTACGTCAGATCCTTGAACGCGGGCGCGAAGGGCTTCGTTTGAACCCAGACGATATTGTCGTCGTCGAAGCCGGATTTCTTGTTCATCTTCTCGTTCGCACCGTTGATCATGGTGATGGCGTTCGTCACCACGGCCAGCGTGATGGCGATCTGCAGAACGATGAGCGCGAAGCGGATCTTGTTGCGCTTCAGGGCGCGAATGATCGGTCCGAATTCCATGGCATTCCTCCTCGTCAGATCTTGAGTTGCACTGCAGGCTGCACGGAACAGATCCGCCAGGCCGGGTAAAGGCCGGCCAGAAAACCGGCGCCGAGGGACAGGAAAAGCGCGTCCAGGATCATCTCGATGTCGAGCGAGATGATTGAGGTCGAGGTGATGAACTTGCCGATCAGCCGCATGGCGCCGATCGACAGGAGCATGCCGATCGCTCCGCCGGCCAGACCGACCAGCTCACATTCGGTGATGTGCTGCAGGAACACGTCGATGCGCGTGGCGCCGAGCGCGCGCCGCACGGAAACCTCGGGGGCGCGCGCGAGGAACTTGCCCAGCAGCAGCCCGGTCAGGTTGAGCGCGCAGATGGCCAGGAAGAGGATCGAGATGGCAGCCATGGCCGTGACCTGCGGCCGGATGACTCCGAACACCGCCAGAAGATCGTGCAGCGATGTGACCCGGTTCTGCAGCGGACGCTCGAAACGGCCGTGCTTTTTCTCCTCGAGGACGTAGCCGTCGACGAAACGGTGGTACTGCTCCGCTTCCGCCGGCGAGCGCAGCTCCACCCAGAACTGAACCCAGTCGACGTCGGAGTTGAGGAAGTCCTTGAAGGTGTTCCCGCCGCCAACGGTCGTCTTCCAGCCATCGATGTTGCCGCTCGACCGAATCTCCATGGCAGGCGTCAGCGAGAAGGGCATGAAGATCCGCTCCGGCTCGCCGACGAAGTTCCCGTTCAGGTCGTACATCCGAATGAACGGCCGCCACGGCTTGAGCACGCCGACGACCGTGAACTCGCGGTCGTCGATGCGGATCCGCTTACCGACGGAGTTGGCGCCGCCGAAGAGCTTCTGATTGATGGTGTCGCTGATGACGACGACCTGCTCGGACTTGGCGTCCGCGCGGTGGTCCCACGGGCCGCCATACGCGAAGGGCACGTCGAACATGGTGAAAAAGTCGGTGAAACAGAGCCGGACGGATTCGCTGGACGGGCGCGCCACGCGCGGATCGGGATAGACCGTCATCATCGCCGCGAACGTCGCAGTTTGATGAACGGGCTGCGTTGAACGCATCAGCGCCATGGCGTCGCGGTAGCTGATCTGCGGCGGAATGGCCTCGCCCGGGTTGTCGGAGTTCGTGGGATACGGCGTATGCGGATCCCAGTTGTCCATCCGGATGTAGAAAAGCTTGTCGCTTTTTCCGGGCAGTGGATCGCGCGCGAACATGTGCCGGACGGTGGTGAACGTCGTCGACGCGCAGATGCCGAGGGCGATGCCGCCGATGATGACGGCGGTCAGGATGGGATTGCGGCGGAGGCTTTTGATGGCGATGCGTAAGTTGTAGAGCAGCATCGCGTCCTCACTTCGCCGATTTCAGCGCGCCGCCGAAAAGCGCGGGCGGCCGGTCGACGTCGATGACGCGGCCGTCGAAGAGATGGATTTCGCGCGAGGCGCGCGCGGCGCATTCCGGACTGTGCGTGACCATGACGATGGTCGTCCCTCGGCCGTTGATCTCTTCGAGCAGATCCATGATCTCGCGCGCCATCAGCGAGTCGAGGTTGCCGGTCGGCTCATCGGCCAGGATGAGTTTCGGATCGGCGGCCAAAACGCGGGCGATGGCCACGCGCTGCTGCTGCCCGCCGGAAAGCTGCGACGGAAGGTGATGGAGGCGCGACGACAGGCCGACCATCTCCGCTGCCTTCTCGATGCGCGTCTTGCGCTCATCCGCCGGCATCCCGCGGTAGCGCAGCGGAACATCGACGTTGTCGAAGAGATCGAGGTCGGGGATCAGATTGAAGCTCTGAAAGATGAAGCCGATCTTCTGATTGCGGATGTGCGACATTTCGCGGTCGGAGAGGCGGCTGACGTCTTTGTCGTCCAGCTCATAAATGCCGCCCTCGAAAACGTCGAGCAGTCCGGCCACGTTGAGGAACGTGGTCTTGCCCGAGCCCGAGGGACCCATGAGCGCGACGAACTCCCCCGCCTCGACGTTGAGCGAGAAATCTTCGAGGGCGTGCGTCTCCACGAGATCGGTCCGGTAAATCTTTTTGATGTTCTTCATGCGCAGCATCGATCTGTCTCCTGTCACCGCAGAATGAGTGTGTTGACGTTGTTGAACGGCGAGGTATCCGAGAGGATCACGCGATCGCCTTCGCGCAACCCGCTGACGATTTCGACTTCTGACGCTCCGACCGATCCGAGGACGATCGGCCGCCGCGTGGCCATGCCGCCGTCGACGACGTAGGCGCTCCGTCCTCCGCTGGCCTCCACGAAGGCGCCGCGCGGCAGCTTGAGCACGTTCCTCTTCGACTCGAACACGAGCCGCGCGCTGACGCGCTGGTTCTGCCGCAGCCCGGCCGGCCACTGCTCGTCCGGAACCGCCCGCGCCGTGATCTGGTTGCCGACGATTTCCGGCGATACCGCGGTGATGTGCGCGGCATGCTCGCCGCTTCCGTATCCGATCATCAGCGGCGTCCCGATCCTTACATCCGCCGCATACTCTTCGGGCACCGAGATTTCCAGCTCCAGCGAGGAGAGGTTGATCACGGTCAGGATGCTTTGGTTGGCGGCCACCGAGTCGTGCTCGTTGACGGTGATCGCGGCCACCATGCCGTCGAACGGCGCGCGAATGGTCAGGCCGTCGAAGCGCTTCTGCATCTCGTCGGTGGCCGACTGCTGACGATCGACCTGCAGTTTGCGGCTGCGCACATCGAAATCGACGGTCTCATGATTCAACCCGATCTCGCGCTGCGCCTGTGCGAGCTCCAGCTCCGCGACGTGAACCTCATCCTGCGCCCGTTCATAGTCGGCGCCGTTCATCAGGCCATCTTTCCGCAGCAAATCGGCGCGATGCAGTCCGCGCTTTGCCGCCTCCAGCCTCACCTGCGCCAGCGAGGCCTGCTGCCGCAGACGAGCATCCGACTGCGAGCCGGAAATCTTTCCCCGCTCGAAATCGGTGCGCAGAGAAAGGAGCTGCGCGCGCGACTGCTCCAGAGTGCTGTGCAACTCCGGACTGTCGACAATGGCCAGGACGTCGCCATTGCGAACGACGCTTCCCGCTTTGGTACGCAGCGAAACAATCCCCTGCGCCGGACTGATGAGCGTCGGATGCAGCGCCGCCACAACGCGTCCCTGCACCGAAACATCGCGAACGAGATCCCCGCGCGTGACGGTCCCGATCGACAGCGTGCTGCCGTCCACCGCCCGATCCGCCCGCGACCAGCGCCGGATCGCCGGAAACGCGAATGCGCCCCCGACGAGAACCGCCACGAGCACGCCCGCCGCAATCATCCGCGGCCGCGTGAACGCCGACCCGGGCGCCACCGTCCGGTCCATCGAGGATGTATTTTCAATCATTCAGAAGCGCTACAGCGCAACCGAGGTGCCATGAGGCAAATGCTTGACCTGCTGTCGCTTCGAAGATTTCTGCACTGTCCGAAACGTGTCCGACCGGACAGTTGTCCGCGGACGGCTGTCCGGCGGACGGTAGACTTCTGTCCCCATCATGAAAGTCACGCGCACTGCCTCGGCAGCCTTCACCGTCGAGTTCGAGACTGAAGACGAACTTCGCGAGGAGCATCGCGGGAACCTGTCGATGGGAGGCCTTCGCCTGGCTACGACCGAGACCGTCGTACTCAACGCGACGCTGCTCGTGACGCTACGCGGTCCATGGGGCGGCGAATCGTTCGCACGCGCGACGGTCGTCGCGAATCTTCCAGACGCGATCGCCCTCGCGATCGATGGGAACGCCGATGAACATCTCGCTCGCCTGATGGCAAGACCGGCCGACGATTCGTCGGACGAGACGCCGGAGAAAAAACAAAACATCTGGGATCGCATCCGCGCTCTCTCCCAGATGGAGAAACTCCTGCTGGCAGTGAAGGCCGATCGAACCGAGCGCGCGCTCCTGCTCCAGGACAACGATCCGCGCGTGCTCCTTTCGCTGCTCCGCAATCCGCGCCTCACCGTCGATGAGGTGGCGCGCCTGGCCAAATCGTCCTTCCTCACGTACCAGATCGCCGACGTGATCATGAAGACCGGCCAGTGGATGGCCAACCTCGACGTACGCCTCGGACTCATTCACAACGCCAAGGCCCCACCAGCGTTTGCCCTCCGCATTCTGCCGACGCTTCCCGAGTCCGAGGTGCGCTCCATCGCCCGAGGCGGCACAAACATGGCGCTGAAAACGGCGGCGTTGCGGCAACTACAGGGGCGTTAGATCCGCAGATGACGCAGATGTACGCAGATAAGAACGTCTTCATCTGCGGATCACCATCCCCGCACCGGACACCACTCGTCGACGACCTTGTAGCCCTCGATAACGTGATACCGGTCGTACATCGCGGCGGTGAGGCAGGAGTGGTTGGGCACCACGCGGACGCGCGTTCCGACCGGAAGCGGAACGTTCGTGGCGAGTTTGCCGTGTTCCTGCGACAAGGCGATCAGGCGTGCGGGCAGAGGACGGAGGTTGAGGTCGCAGACGAGGCCGAAGCCGAAGTTAGGGTCGAGGTGTTCGGGGCTGACGTCCTTTGACAACGCGAGGGCGCCGGCGTCGATGATGGCTTGGCCGCGTTCGGGGTAGGAGCCGACCACCGTCGCGAGCACCGAGACCGCCACCTCGTCGCGCGTGCAGGAGCCGAGGGTGGCTTGGAAGGCGTCGAAGAAGACGTAGTTGCCGGGGCGGATTTCGTCGGTGTCGGCGAATGTGTCGGAGATCGCGGTCGTCGGCGTCGAGCCGATGCTGCGGGTGAGCTCATCCATCCCGATCAGCGCGCGGAATCTCGAGAGCGACTCGATCTCCTCGGCGGCAATCCTCCGGATCTCCTCGACGCCGTGTGCGTTGTACGAATGGCCAGCATGCGTGAGCAATCCTTGAAAGTGTGCGGCTGGCGATTGAGCGATGGCGATGGCCAGCCGCGCGCTGTCGGGGTCGTTCGGATCGACGCCGGCGCGGTGATAACCGCAGTCGACTTTGAGAAAGACGTCGAAAACGACTCCATTCGCGGCGTGAAACGCTTCTACGGCGCGTAGAGCGAGCTCGCTGTCGATGAGAATATTCAGCCGCTCGATTCGTGCCGCCAATGCCGCCGCGCGGGACAGTTTTTCGGGCGCGATCGGCACCGCGTACGTGATGTCGCGGAACCCGCCATCGGCGAAGAACTCCGCCTCGGCCATGGTCGAAACGGTGATCGGACCGGTCGCGCCACCGTGCTGCATCCGGGCGATCTCGATGGTCTTGTGCGTCTTCACGTGCGGGCGGAATGCGACCCCCGAGGAGAGGGCCTTGGCGCGCATGCGAACGCAGTTTTGCTCGACAATGGAGCGGTCGACGAGGAACGCGGGCGTCGTCACATGCGAAAAATCATTCATATCGATATGGATGCATTCTATGCGTCCGTGGAGCAGCGCGACGCGCCGGAGCTGCGCGGCAAGCCGGTCATCGTCGGCTGGCCGGGCGAGCGGAGCGTGGTCTGCGCGGCGTCGTACGAGGCGCGCAAATTCGGCGTGCATTCCGCGATGCCGGCCACGCGCGCGATGCGGCTCTGCCCCGAGGGCGCGTTCATTCATCCGAATTTCGACAAGTACCGGGAAGTGTCCCGGCAGATTCGCGACATCTTCGAACGCCATACGCCGCTCGTCGAGCCGCTGTCACTCGATGAGGCGTATCTCGATGTGACCGAGGAGCTGACCGGGATTCCGACGGCGACGGAGACGGCGGAGACGATCCGGCGCGAGATCAAGTCCGAAACCCACCTCACCGCCTCGGCTGGCGTGGCGCCGAACAAGTTCCTGGCGAAGATCGCCAGCGATTGGAAAAAGCCCGACGGCTGCTTCGTGATCCGGCCGCATCAGGTCGAGCGATTCCTGATGCCGTTGAATGTGCGCAAGATCCCCGGCGTCGGCAAAGCGACGGAGAAAATCCTGACGGAGATGGGGATCGCAACGGTTGGCAATCTCCACTCGTTCACCTCCGATCAGCTCGTAGCGCGCTTTGGAAAATGGGGCACGCGGCTGTGGGAGCTGGCGCGCGGCATCGACGAATCGCCGGTGGTGCCGTCGCAGAAGCGGAAGTCGTGGTCGAGCGAAAACACGTTCGCAACGGACATCACGCTGGACGAAGTCACCGCGTATATCCGCGAGGAAGCCCAAAAGCTGTGGCAGGCGCTCAGCGACAAGCAACTGGTCGGCCGCACGGTCACGGTGAAACTGCGCACTGGCGATTTTAAAACCGCGACGCGGCGGTTGACACCCGAGGCGATCCCATCGAGCGGCGACGACCTGGCGAGAATCGGAGCGGAACTTCTGACGCGCTTCGACTTCGCTCCGCAAAGCCGTTACCGCCTCGCCGGAATCGGCGTGTCGAACTTCATCGACGAGGATGATGAGGAGCCGGTCGCGGAGGAACAGCAGCCGGAATTGTTCGTCGATCCTGCGTCGTAATTCGGTGGCAGCTGCCGCGGCACTACAGACTTGTCACGGCCGCCTCCGCGGCCGGAATCTCGCGCGACACGCGCCACCCCGCGCAGAGCGCGGGGCTGCACTGTTTTGCGCGCCTTCGCGCGCAGGACGGGTGACTTCGCGTGCACGGGTGAATCAGCGGGGTGACTCTCGCAGACGGCTGAATCATCGCGTCAACCGGATCGCCTACAATGCGCGCACTTTTCGCGAAGGGGCAACGATGAATCCTGTTCAACCGATCACAGTGGCGCAGTACGGAATCGGGCCGATCGGCGCGGAGATCGCGCGGCTGCTGCTGACCAAACCGTGGCTCCGCATCGTTGCCGCCGTCGACGTCGATCCGAACAAGATCGGCAAGGACCTCGGCGAAGTGATCGGGCTCGATCGCGAAGTCGGGGTCAAAGTTACACGCGAGCTGACCGGACATCCGAACGTGGTCTGCCACTCGACCGGTTCCCGGCTGCGCGACGTTTCGGGGCAGCTCAAGAATCTCCTCGAGCGCGGCTGCCACGTCGTGTCGACATGTGAGGAGCTCTCCTTCCCGCTCGACCATCAGATTCGCGAAGAGTTGCAGCAGGTCGCGCGCGCGAAGAACGTCACGCTCCTCGGCACCGGCGTCAATCCCGGCTTCGTCATGGACAAGTTGCCGCTGACGGTGACCTCGGTGTGCCAGCAGATCGACGCCGTGGAAATCATCCGCATTCAGAACGCATCCACCCGCCGCGAACCGCTGCAGCGCAAGGTCGGTGCGGGGATGACGCCGGACGAGTTCCGCGCCGCCGTCGATGCCGGCAAAATCAAGCACATGGGCTTGCGCGAGTCGCTGATGATGGTCGGCAACGGCCTCGGCGTGGAGTTCGATTCGGTCAGCGACGAAAAGATCGAGCCGATCATCGCGCAGCGCGAGGTGAAGACGCAGTACCTGACCTGTGCGGCCGGCCAGGTGGCGGGCGTTCATCAGACGATCTACGGCAAGGGCAGGATCAACGTGAGCCTGGAACTGCGCATGTATGTCGGCGCCGAGGATGTGGCGGCCGACCGCGTGATCGTGCACGGCGTTCCGAATGTGGAGATGGAAATCAAAGGCGGCATCCACGGCGACCGCGCCACGGCGGCGATGGTCGTGAATTCGATCCCGCGCGTAGTGAGCGCGCGGCCGGGCGTGCTGACGATGGACGACATTCCGGTGTCGTTTCGGTGAGTTGTGGTCATCGTGCGCGAAGACGCAGAATCTCCGGTAAGGCCGAACTGATTGATCCAATCAAACGCCGCGCGGGCTGACCGGAGATCCTGCGCCTTCGCGCAGGATGGAGACGAAAAACTACGACGAATGGTCGTACACGATCCGCCACCCTTCCGGACGGCGGTGAAAAATCAGCGTGAAGCGGCCGTGCGGTGTGTCGGCGTCGCGGGTGAGTTTCCAGGCGCCGGTGACGACGACATCGTCGTTGCCGAGGGGGCGGAGATCGAGGTCGGAGAAGACTAGCGTGCCCATCTTCGCGCGGGAGTCGTACTTCGCTTTGTAGCGGTCGCGGACTTTGGTCCAGCCGCGCGTTACGTCCGTGCCGACGAACATCGTGTCGTCGCTTTGCGCGTAGCCGGCCATGTAGGCGTCGATGTCGCCGCGGTTCCAAGCCGCGGCCTGTGCGTCGAGTACGGCGCGGATGGCAGCGAGATCGTTTGACCTGATGCGCGCGAATGCAGTGAGGGCCAGAAACGCGGCGACGAACGCGAGGATGAGAGTCCGTCGCCGCATTTCAGTTCCTAGGGCTTCGAGTGCTGCCGATCCTCGTGGAACCGCAGCCTCTCATCAACGAGCATGACGCGTTCGGCGAGAAACTGAGCAGCCGCGCGCATCGACTGCTGTTGCGCACGCGGTCCTGAAAATTGGGGATCGGTGGACAGAAGGACGATCGGCTCCCACTCCAACTTCGCGCCCATCTCGCCGACGATGGCGTAACTCCCGACCACGACTGGCCGTCCGGACTTCTCGTTCCGGATTGTGACGGCGCGCGTTTCATCGGCCGACTGTTGACCGGCGCCGCCGTGAACCGGTTCACCGGCTCCATCGAAGATCGACTTCCAGGAGACCGTTCTTCCGGACTTCAGACGTTCGTGCGGCTGATAGAAAAGCTCGTCCGTCGAATCGAGGTTGATGTTGACGGTGAGTTTGACCGGACGAGGACTGGTGAGCGTCACGTGGCTCACTGCCAATTCCGTCATGCGCTGCAATGCAGCGGCGTCGAACTGACGCGCGGCCTCAGGTGATGCGTTTACGACCACTTGAACAGGGGTCGTCCGCTGCGAGAGTTGATGGGCACAACCGACTGCGACGAACAACAGAGCTGCAATCAACGAGCGTTTCATATGTCCCTCCGAGGGTAGCGGCGAAGCGAGCGCAACGCAACCGGCATGCCGAGGGCGGCCACGCCCGCGACCATCCACAGAACGATCCACGCTAAGGGAGCAGACCGCATCCAATTCCACATTGCCAGGGTGATCGACCACAGTCCATAAACGAGGAGAAACGTCCTTCGGTGGTGACGGTCATCGTCCACTCCGGCGGCGATGCTCGCGCCGAGGATCAGCGTGGGGATCAAGCCGAAAATGATGTTGAGGATGTGGATCACGTGCGATACCGCACATCGATCACTTTGCGCACGACGTCTTTGGCGATGCCGGGCAGATTCTGTACGCGCGTCAAAACGTCATTGAACGCGTTCGACTCGCCGCCGTGCTTGAAGCATTCCGCGCAACGCGGCAGGTTGGTGAAATCGCGGCGGGCGAAGGCGTCCTGCATGATGGCGAAGCGAGGCGCGTCGAGGATTTCGTCGAGCGACTGCGTCTTCAGATCGCCGAGAACCTGATCGCCGTGCGCGTCGTAGCAGCAGTGCGTGACGCGGCCGTCGGCGAAGATCACCACCCAGGTGAAAAACGCGCCCTGCACACAGCCGTAGAACTTGCCGTGGAGATCAGTCTCTTCATTCACGTCGAGCGCCTCGCAAGTCTTTTCGATGACGCGCGCGTTGCGGTACTGCTTGAGATCGAAGAGATTGCGGAAGTCGTCAACGGTTTCCGTCAGCGTAAGGCGCGAGCGCATCTTCTGGATCTCGATACGGATCGGATGCCCCTTGGCCTGTTCGAGAAATGCCTTCGTGAGCACGACCAGCTTGTCGAAGTCGCCGCCCGTGCGCAGTTGCGGATAGACCTCGGGATTGACCGAGTCGACGCAGATGCGAATTCGTTTCAGCGGCGATGCCAGCAGCTTCGCGCCAATTTCCTCAGTCAACACCAACCCATTCGTCGACAGACTGGCCTCGGGGAAAAGGCGGATGGCATCGTCGATGCGCGCGTAGAGAAGCGGCTCGCCCATCTCGTGCAGCCACTTGAGCTTCAGCCCTGCGCCATGAATCTCGCGTTCGGCTTTCTCCACCATCGGCCAGTCCATGTCCTCGTATGGACGGCGCAGCACCGGCAGCGGACACATGCCGCAGCGGAGGTTGCACTTGGAGGTCAGCTCGAGGCCGACTTTGATGCGGCTGGGGTTGAGTTTCATCTCCCGTCCACTAAGGCCGCGAACACAGCAGCGTATTCCGGCCACGAGTATCGGCGCGCCGAGGCCGCGGCCGCGCGTTCCATGGCGGCGCGGTCGCGCGTGGCGAAGAATTCGTCGACGGCCTTCGCGAGTGCAGACGGATCCTCCGGCGGGATGAGGATGCCGTTGCTGCCGTCGATGATCTCCGGAAGCCCGCCGACGGTGGTGGCGATGACCGGCCGCGCGAAATGAAACGCGGTAAGCGCGACGCCGCTTTGTGCCTCGATGCGATACGGCGCGAGGACAACGTCCGCGGCGGCGAAGAAGGTGGCGACCTCGGAGTCGGGGATGAAGCGGAAGTCGAAGCGGATGACAGCGAGACCCATCCCGCGCGCTGATGCCTCGTACTCCGCAGCCTTCTCCCACCACGCCTCCCCGGCCACGAGCAGCAGCACGTCGGTTTTAATCTCGCGCCATGCGCGCAAGGCGATGTCGAGTCCTTTGAATGGGCGGACGTGGCCGAAGAAGAGCGCGACGTTCGGAGCGGTGATGCCGAGGTTTGCGCGAGCGTCGGCACGCGACGGGATTGCGCCGCCGAGCTCGTGCACCGGCAGGAACGTCTTCACCACCTGCCGGCCGCCCGATCGCGTCCACGCTTCGCGCGCTTCGGACTGCGCGTGCACCACCAGCGCGTCGCCGCGGCGAAGGAAGCGATTCGTCAGCCAGCGCTTCCAGGCCGCCGGCTCCTTGTCGCCGACGTTGTGGCATTGCAGGATCACGCGCGTGCGCCGCCGCAGTAGCGCGATCATCGTCAGGTACGCGGGCGCGAAGAGCCACACCCACCAGACGAAGATCACCGCGTCGTAGCGCCGCAGCCGCCAGCCGGCGCGCAGCCAGGTCAGCGGGTTCATCACGTCGATGATGAAGTCGCCATTCGCGCGCGGCAGCGTCGGATCGATGTCGTCGCCGCCCGGATAGAAGCGCTTCGGAAACTGCCGCGAGAACGACACGACATCCGCCCCCAACTCCTCACCAAGCCGCGTCGTGCAATACGCGATGCCGGCGCGGAACGGGAACACGGGCCCGACGATGGCTACCTTCACGAAGAGCTTCTAACCACAAAGACACAAAGGACACAAAGAGTTTCTTTGTGTCCTTTGTGCCTTTGTGGTGAAGAGCCTTTCATACGAAGATCCGGATCTCTTTCAACTCGCGCAGCTTGTCGCGGATCTCGGTGGCCTTCTCGAAATCGAGATTCTTGGCCGCGTCTTTCATCTCTTTGGTGAGACGCGAGATCGCCTTGTCGAGATCCTCCCCATCCGTCAGGTCGAGGCGCGCTTTCGACGATGGGCCGCCCGGCACTTCGAAGTAATCGAGGTTGGCCATTTTGACCAGATCGCTGTCGATCGCTTTGATGATCGAGGCCGGCTCGATGCCGTGCTCCTCGTTGTACGTCTGCTGGATCGCCCGCCGCCGTTTGGTCTCGGCGACCGCGAACTTGATCGAATCGGTCATCTTGTCCGCGTACAGAATGGCCACGCCTTCGAGATTACGCGCACAACGGCCGATGGTCTGGATCAGCGAGGTCTGCGAGCGAAGGAATCCTTCCTTGTCCGCATCGAGAATGGCCACACACGAACACTCCGGGATATCGAGCCCTTCGCGCAGCAGGTTGATGCCGACCAGGACGTCGTACGTGCCGACGCGGAAGTCGCGGATGATGGCGATGCGCTCCAGCGTCTCGACGTCCGAGTGCAGGTAGTTGACCTTGATCCCGAGCTCCATCAGATACCGCGTCAGATCTTCGGCCATCCGTTTCGTCAGCGTCGTCACCATTACGCGCTCGCTCTTGGCGACGCGCTCTTTGATGACGCCGATCAGATCGTCGACCTGACCTTTGACGGGCCTGATGATGATGTTCGGATCGAGCAGTCCGGTCGGACGGATGACCTGCTCGGCGAAAAGTCCGCCGGTCTTCTCCATTTCGAATGGGCCCGGCGTTGCGGAGACATAGACAATCTGATTCAGCTTTCCTTCGAACTCCGTAAACGACAGCGGGCGATTGTCGATCGCGCTCGGCAGGCGGAATCCGTATTCGACCAGCGTCTGCTTGCGCGCGCGGTCGCCGCCCCACATCGCGCGCACCTGTGGAATGGTCTGGTGCGATTCGTCCACGACGAGAAGTAGATCCTTCGGAAAGTAGTCGATGAGCGTCGGCGGCGGCTCGCCGGGCGAACGTCCCGACAGATGCCGCGAATAGTTCTCGATGCCGTTGCAGTAGCCCAGCTCCGCGATCATCTCCAGATCGAACATCGTGCGCTGCGAGAGGCGCTGCGCTTCGAGCAGGCGATCGTTCGCGCGAAGCTCGGTCACGCGCTCATCGAGCTCCGTGCGGATGTTCTCCATCGCTACCATCAGCCGATCGCGCGGCGTGACGTAGTGCGTGCGCGGATAGACAGCGAGCCGGTCGTATTCGAGCCCCGAGGTGCGGCCGGTGATCGGATCGATGCGGGTCATCTTGTCGATCTCGTCGCCGAAAAATTCGATGCGCACCGCGTCGTCCTCGTACGCGGGCCACAGCTCGAGCACGTCGCCGCGCACACGGAACGTGCCGCGCGAGAGGTCGTACGGCGTCCGCTCGTACTGCATCTCCGTGAGCCGGCGCAGGTACTGCGTCATCGGCTTGTCGATGCCGCGCTCGAAAAAAACGAGCATCGAGTGATAGAGGTCAGGATCGCCGATGCCGTAGATGCATGACACCGAGGAGACGATGATGACGTCGCGGCGTTCGAAAAGCGCCTTGGTCGCGGCGAGACGCAGCTTGTCGATCTCGTCGTTCTTGGTCATCTCCTTTTCGATGTACAGGTCGTTCTGCGGGATGTAGGCCTCGGGCTGGTAGTAGTCGTAATACGACACGAAGTACTCGACCTTGTTCTCGGGAAAGAAGTTCTTGAACTCCTGATAGAGCTGCGCCGCCAGTGTTTTGTTGTGGCTGAGCACGAGCGTCGGACGATTGACGTTCTCGATCACCTTGGCGACCGTGAAGGTCTTGCCGGACCCGGTGACGCCGAGGAGGACCTGGTCGCGGGTACCAGCGGTAACGCTTGCCGTGAGCTGCCGGATGGCCTCGGGCTGATCGCCTTGCGGCGTGAAGGGTGAGATGAGCTTGAAGTTCATGATCGCCGCGTCGGCAACTAGGCAGCGCCGCGGCCTATTTCACGCTGCGATTGACGTCCCGCACCGCAGCGATCAGCTTGTCCGCTTCGGCTGGATCGATCTTCTCGTCCGAATCGACTTCGGTGGCCAGTTTGAGGAAGGTCTGCGTCTTGTCGAGCTTCAGCTTTCCCGCTTCCGCCGACGCACGCAGCGTCTTCATCTCGGCGGCGAACTCGGCCTTCTGCGCTGCCGTGACGTTCTTCGCAAAGTGCGGCGTCATGTCGGTCTCCATCTTCCCGAAAAGCCACTCCAACGCGGTGCCTGACTTCGGCGCGAACGCTCCGGCGACGAAGAGCAGCACGACAAAGGCGAGCGACGCCCATCCGCACCCGACCGGAACCCATTTCGGGAACAGCGGACGGAGATTGCTGCCGGGCGTCGAGTAGTAGTCGGCCGGACGGCGGAACGGAAGAGGATCTGCGGCAGATTCGGGCGGCGGAGCAATCGGCGGCGGCGCGGTGAAGTTGAATTCGTCCATGTCGTTGCAGCGGCTGGAAAATGTATCATGCGCCAAAGTCGCATCCCGCAAACACCAGTGAAGGAAGGAAGTACTGATGCCGCCGAAGTTGTCTAGTGTCGCCGTGTTGATTCTCGACGACAACCCCCTGGTACTGAAGCTCGGCCGTGCTCTCCTGGAGCGCGAGGGATGCACCGTCCTCACCGCCGCAAGCTGGATCGAGTTCAATCACGTTCTGGCCAGCAACTCTCCCGACATCATCTTTCTCGACGTCAACCTGCCCAGCATCAAGGGCAACCGCCTCAGCGAAGTGCTCAAGTCGCAATCAAGTAAGAAGGACATCCCCATCGTCCTCATCTCCGATCTGCCCGAGAAATCGCTCGAGGAAATGTTCCCCAGCTCCGGCGCCAACGCCTGGATGCGCAAGCCCCTCACGCGCGACAAGATGGTGGACATGATCAACCGCTACGTGCAATGACCGACGAGACGCGGATCCTCCGCACCGTCGGCATCCCCATCGTCATCGCCATCGTGCTGCTGGTCGTGATGCCGAAGATGTGCGTGAAAGCGGCGCTGGTCTCGAAGGCACGCCAGGAGAAAACGGCTCACGAACCCGGACTGCACATCGAGTCGACGCAGAAGCCGGCCTCGTATCCCGCCGGACTCGACGCCGGCCGCATTCGCTACCTGGTCGAGATCGACAGGCGATTTTCGGCGCCGTACACCGCGCGGATCGACAAGTCCGCTGCGACCGTCGACGACGCTGCGATCGTCGCGGCGCTGCAGAAGCTGGGTTACATGGAGCAAGCGTCCGATGGAGCGCGGACGCTGACCCGCGACGGCCTCCTCCACCTCGACGGCCTCATCGACGACGGCACGTCCTGGACGTTCCCCGTCGCCACGCGGCATTTCGAAGCTGTCGTCGCGATCGATGGCGACCACGCGAATGCGCACGTCACGCTCGCCTGGAAGTGGCAACCGAACCCCGTCGGCGCCGCGCTGCTCCCCGACCCGAAACGCCACGAAGCAAAAGCCGACCTCGCGCCCAGCCCGACCGGCTGGACGATGACCGGGCTGACGGTGGACAGCGAGCTGCAGTAGGTGTGATTGCATCATTGCTGGAACGTTTAGCGGCCGCCTCCGCGGCCGCATATTCATTCGCGCCCTGAACCCCGCGCCGAGCGCGGGGCTGCATTGTCGAGCGCGCCTCCGCGCGCGAGGACGGCGTCCAGCTACGCCGGCGGCGGTGCGGTGCTCGTCGCCGGAGGCGCGGTCGTTGTCGGCGGCGGGACTGCCGTCTTCGGCCCTTCATCTACATTCGGCGCGGGCGATTCCGCGCTTTCGCCGGAACGCGCGGACTCGTCGGGCACGGCTTGCGTCGGCTCGAGTTCCTTCGGCTGATAGAACGGCTTCTGCAGGTAGTACGGCAGCTTGCTGACGGCCACCGTCGCGCCGCTGCAATCCTTGTCCGGCTCCTGACCAGCGATGAAGGCCTCGGAGATCACGCGTTCGCATGGACCGATGCCACGCCGTCCGCTCTTCAGATCCATCGGCGCCATGATGATGCCGGACGGAATGTCGAATTCCGGACGCGAGGTGCGGAGCTTTAGCGTGTCGAGCTGTTTGACGATATCGATCCAGATCGGCAACGCCACTTCCGCGCCGGTCGCGCCGCCGCCGAGGGAGCGGCTCGGATCGTCATAACCGGTCCAGACAGCGATCGTGTACTCCGGCGAAAACCCGAGGAACCAGGCGTCGGTGTAGGAGTTCGTCGTACCCGTTTTGCCGGCCAGCGGCGGCGGCAGCGTATGCGCCTCGTAGCCGGTGCCGCGGTCGATCGTGCCGCGCATCACGTGCGCGAGCTCGAACGCCACCTGTGCCTGCGTGGCTTCGGACAACTCCGGCAGTTGCTCCTCCAGCACGCGGTCGGTCTGATCGACGATCTTGCGCACGAGGCGCGGCTTCACGTAGACGCCCTGATTCGCGAAGACGTTGTACGCGCCCGCCATCTCGATCGGCGACACGCCGGCCGCGCCGAGGGCGGTGGACGGATAGCGCGGGATGTCCGAGGTGATGCCGCAGCGCTTCGCGAAATCGACGACGTGATTCGCGCCGACCATCATCCACGTCTTCACCGCCGGCACATTGATCGACAGCTCCAGCGCGCGCTGAATGGTCACGATGCCCGCGTACTTGCCGTAGTAGTTCTTCGGCGAGTAAATCTGATTGCCGACAGGAATCGCGATCGGCTCGTCGAAGACCGTATCCGCCGGCGTCAGTCCCTTCTCGAACGCAGCGCCGTAGACGAACGGCTTGAACGACGATCCGGTCTGGCGTCTCGATTGAATCGCCCGGTTGAACTTCGACATCTGGAAGTCGTAGCCGCCGACCAGCGCGCGAACCTCGCCGGTCTTGACGTCGAGGATGACCACCGCGCCCTGCACCTGCGGCAACTGATCGAGCATCCACTTCTTCGCGTGCGTTTTCGCGTCTTCGTCGAGGCGGATGTGGATGATGTCGCCGGTCTTGAGCGTCCCCTCCATCGACTTGTGCTGCGTCCATACGAACGACGTCGCCGGCAGCGTCATCGAATCTTTGCCGACGCGCGCCGTGACGCCGCTCTTGTCGACGGCCATGACGACGGCGGGATAGAGCTTGTCGGGAACGTAGGCATCATTCGACCAGCTCGGATCCTTGTACGCGTTCGGATCGATCCCCTCGGTGACGAGATTCCGCGCCGGCTTGCGAAATCCGCGGCGCCGATCCCATCGCCGCAATCCGCGCTGCAGCGCGGTCTCCGCGGCGATCTGCATGCGCAGATCGAGCGTCGAGTAAACCTTCAGGCCGCGCTGGTAGAGATTCTCGACGCCGAATTTGTCGCTGCGCTCGATGTACTGCCGAATCTCCTCCGAAAAATAGGCGCCCACACGCGGCGCTTCCTCTTTGTACGTGCCGAGGACGATCGGCGCATTCGCCGCCTGCTGGAACTGTTGCTTGTTGGCGTAGCGTTCGTCGTACATCCGCCGCAGCACGTGATTGCGCCGGGCCACCGCGTGATCCATGTGCGTGATCGGGCTGTAGTACATCGGCGCCCGGATCAGTCCCGCGATCAAGGCGGCCTCGGGGACAGTCAGATCCTTCGCGTGCTTGCCGAAGTAGAGCCGCGACGCCGCCTCGACGCCGTACGCGCCGTGCCCGAGGTAGACCTGATTCGCGTACAGCTCGAAAATCTGGTCCTTGGTGAAGTTCTTCTCGATGTCGACGGCGAGGAAGGCCTCGTTGACCTTGCGCCGGAAATCTTTGGCCGGTGTGAGGAAGACCTGTTTGGCGAGTTGCTGCGTCAACGTCGACGCGCCTTCAACTTTCTTTCGCGCGATGATGTCCTTCAATGCCGCGCGGAAAATCGCCTTCGGATTGATGCCGCCGTGGTGATAGAAATCGGCGTCCTCGGTGGCCACGATGGCCTGCACCAGCGCCGGCGCCATGTCCCGCTTGGCGACCACGATCCGCTTCTGGATCGAGTACTCGGCGAATCCGATTCCGTTGCGGTCGTAGATCCGCGTGATGATGGCCGGCTGATAGTTCTCCAGCGATTTCACCAGCGGCACGCGGATGGCGTGCGCGAGGACGAAGCCGCCGGGGATGCCGAGGACGATGGCGATGCCGATGAGGATCAGCCGGGATTTGCGGCGCGCGGACACACTAAGAGTTTATCCGCAGATGGCTGGCACAGACACTCTTGTCTGTTCTGCGCAGATAGAATGCCCTCAATGTCTTCCGCTCCCTCCCCCATTGCTCCGGCGACGGCCGACTGGAGCCGCCTCGTCGCGGACTCCATCGCGCAGCACGGCGCCTGGCATACCTACCTCAAGCTCATCGAAGCGCGCGGTGCGTATCCGGACGACCTGTCGCTGCGCGGCTACACGGAAATCGTGCGCAACACGATCGTCCGCGATTTCCTCGGCCATCCCAAAGGATTGCACTCCGTGCCGAAGCTGACCGCCGAATTCCTGTCGAACTTCGACCGCTTCAACCTCACCGCGCAGGAGGGCTACCTGATGTCGCTCATCGATGGCCGCCTGGACCTGCAGAAACTCCTGATCCTCAGTCCCTTCGATCAGTTCACGACGCTCTTCACGCTCGCCAAGCTGCAGCACGAACGCGCGATCACGGTGCCGCAATGAATGAAGACGACAAGTACATCATCGCCAGACATCTGAAGACGCCGATCGCGATCGTCAACGAACATGGCGGCGTGGAATGGCGCAACGACGCCTTCGCAACGACCTTCGGCTCGGACGCGAAGGAGTGGCTGACGCAGGCCGCACGCGCGGTCGCAGGCGAGCGCGGATGGCTGCAGGGCTTTTTCCTCGACGCGGATACGCACCGCTCGCTTGACGTCGACATCGAAGGACGCACCTATCGCGTCGACAAAATCATTCAGGCCGACGACTACGCCACTCCCGCCGTCGCGCTCTGGTTCGAGGACGTGACGCGGCAGCGCGAGGCGGAACAGGCCAAGTCCGACTTCACCGCGCAGATCGTCCACGACCTGCGGGGACCGCTCTCCGGCATCCAGGGAACGCTGGAGTTCGTCCTCTCGCAAGGCTCGAAAATGGACTCGGTGCATCTCGATCTGCTGACCGAGGCCCAGCGCGAGTCGGAACGGATGATGAGCCTGATCAACGAGATCATGGACTTCTCCAAGATCCAATCGGGCAGCTTTGCCGTGGAGCAGGAACCGGTGCGCATCGCCGGTCTGCTCAAACGCGCCGTGCGCAGTCTGCAGAGCGTAGCCTCGCGCGACGAGGTCTTCCTCCTCTCCGCGCACGGCCGCGACGTCCCGCAGATCATCGGCAGCGTGGAGAAGCTGACGCAGGCCGTGATCAACCTGATCTCGAACTCGCTGAAGTTCACGCCGAAGAAGGGCTTGATCTCCGTCGGTGCGCAGATCGTCCGTAAGGGCGAGTGGGCCGAGTCGATCGTGATCACGGTGACCGACAGCGGCATGGGCATCAAGGCGACGGAACTGCAGCAGATCTGGGACAAGTACAAGCAGTCCGGCAACAAGTCCCTCCGCGGCGGCGGCGGCACGGGCCTCGGCCTCTACATCGTGAAGCAGGTGGTGGAAGCCCACGGCGGCGAGGTGACGGTGGCCTCGATCGAAGGCGTCGGCACCAGCATGGTGCTCAAGCTGCCGGTCACGCGCGCGGCGTAAGATGACGGCACAGCGAATTGAGAGGCTCGCGCTTCGCTTGCAGCGCCGCGTCAGCGGCTTAAGAAGGTAGCGAGGGGTGCGAGCAGCTTCATCGCGAGCACCCCTCGAAAAAGAGTCGAAAACGAGGCGTGCCGCGTCAGCGGCACTGGATGGAGTGTCACATTTTTCCAGCGCCGCTGACGCGGTACGAACTTCGGGGGTTCGTTTTCGAGGGGTGTTCGCTTCGCTCGCACCCCTCGCTACCTTCTGAAGCCGCTCCGCGGCGCTATGGCGTGCTCGCGTCCGGAGCGTTATTACAACACCGCGTCAACCCCGTACGCGATCTCCTCCTCCGTCACATCCGAGAAGACCTCACAGTGACCGATGGCGCAGGGGAAGACCATCACGCGGCGGCTGCCGGTGTTTTTCTTGTCGTGTTCCGTGGCGGCGAGGATGGCGTTGCGGTCGATGCCTTCCGGGAGCGGGGACGGATTCCAGGCGCGGATGACGCGTTCGATTCGGCCAGCGGTCGCGCGATCGAGAATGCCGCGGCGGACGGCGATCGCGTTGGCGGCGATCATCCCCCAAGCCACCGCCTCGCCGTGCGTGAGGCCGCGGTAGTCGAGCGCCGCCTCGATGCCGTGCGCGATGGTGTGGCCGTAATTGAGCAGCCGGCGAAGGTCGGCTTCCTTCTCGTCGGCTGAGACGATCTCCGCCTTCACGCGGATGGCCTTGCGCACGACTTGCTCGAGATCAAAATCGGGCGGCGATTCGAGCAGATCGAAGAGCGATGCATCGCCAATCACGCCGCCTTTCAGCGCCTCGAAGAGCCCGCTCAGCACCTCGCGCCGCGGCAGCGAGTCGAGCGTGGACAAATCCGATATCACCGCACGCGGTGGATAGAAACTGCCGATCAGGTTCTTGCCCTTAGCGTGATTGACCGCAAGCTTTCCGCCGAGGGAGCTGTCGACCTGCGCGAGGAGTGTGGTGGGAATGTGTACGAGATCGATGCCGCGCAAAAAGATCGATGCTGCGAATCCGGCTGTGTCGCCCACCATCCCACCGCCGACGACCACCGCCATCGAGTCGCGTTTCGCGCCGTGCTCCAATAGTTGCGTAACGACGTCGTTGGCCGTCTCCAGCGTCTTGTGCGCCTCCCCTTCTTCGATGGCGATGACGTCGGCATCGAGCGTCGCCGCAATCTGCTCGCCGAATCGGTCGCGAAGGACGGTCGAGGTGATGACGAAGGTGCGTCCACGGCGTTGGATGAGCGAGCCGATGTCGTCGAACAGGTTGCGGCCGACGTAGACGGGATATGTCGCGGACGATTGTCGGATGGTAAGGAAGGGCTGCATTGCTCGCCCCAGTCTAATCTGCGTACATCTGCGTCCATCTGCGGATAAAAACCTGATCCGCAGATTACGCAGATGTACGCAGATAGAGAATCACTTTAGACGAATGCCGAGTTCATCCAACTGCTTCTCATCAACCCGAGACGGCGCTTCGCTCAACAAGTCCTGAGCGCGCGCGGTCTTGGGGAACGCGATCACTTCGCGGAGCGACTCGGCGCGGGCCATGAGCATGACCATGCGGTCGAAGCCGAGGGCCACGCCGCCGTGGGGCGGGGCGCCGTAGCGGAAGGCGTCGAGCAGGAAACCGAAACGTTCGCGGGCGTCGTCGTCGCTGATGCCCAGGGCGCGGAACATGCGCGACTGCAGCTCGGGCGTGTTGATGCGGATCGAGCCGCCGCCCAGCTCCAGGCCGTTCATCACCACGTCGTACGCGCGGGCCAGCGTGGCGCCGGGATCGCTCTCGATCTTGTCGACGTCTTCGAGCCGCGGTGAGGTGAAGGGATGATGGCGCGCGAAGAAGCGGCCGCTCTCTTCGTCCCATTCGAAGAGCGGGAAATCGACGACCCAGAGAAAATCCCAACGTTCGGTCGGGATAAGGTTCTGCTCTTTGCCGAGTTTGAGACGCAGCGAGCCGAGCACGTCCCAGACACGCGTCGTTTTACCGGCCACGATCAGCGCGATGTCGTTTTCATTCGCATGCAGCGCATTGCGGAGCGAATCGAATGCGGCGTCATCGAGGAACTTCTTGATCGACGAGCCGCGTTGCGCGTCGAACTTGATCCACACCAATCCCGATGCGCCGAGTTTCTTCGCCTCCTCGGTGAGGTCGTCGATCCGTTTGCGCGACAACGAGGCGCCGCCGGGGACAACGATCGCGCGAACGGTTTCGGCTTCACGAAATGCTGCGAACTCGATCGACTTCGCAGCGACGGTAATATCGATCAGCTCCATTCCGAAGCGCGTATCCGGACGATCGATCCCGAAGCGATCCATCGCCTCCTGCCAGCGCATGCGCGGAAACGGCGTCGTGATCGGGATCCCTGCCAGCGGAAAGACCTCGGCGAACATCCCTTCGATGAGCCCGAAGACGAACTCCTCGTCGATGAACGAGGCTTCGATGTCGACCTGGGTGAATTCCGGCTGACGGTCGCGGCGCAGGTCTTCGTCGCGAAAGCAGCGCGCGATCTGGTAGTACCGATCGAGCCCGCTGACCATTAGCAGTTGTTTGAAAATCTGCGGCGACTGCGGCAGCGCGTAAAACGTCCCTTTGCTCACGCGGCTCGGCACTAGGTAGTCGCGCGCGCCCTCGGGTGTCGACTTCGTCAGGATCGGCGTTTCGATTTCGAGGAACCCCTGCCGGTGCATGTAGTCGCGGACACCGTGCGCCACGCGGTCCCGAAGAATCAGATTGTGCGTCAGTGCAGGGCGGCGCAGGTCGAGATAGCGATACTTGAGGCGCAGGTCTTCGGCGGCATCGACCTCATCGTCGATCGGAAACGGCGGCGTCTCGGCGCGACTGAGCAGCTCGATCGAGTTCGCGACGACCTCGACCTCGCCCGTCGGCATCTTCGGATTCTTCGTCGATTCGGCGCGCTCGCGGACTTCGCCTTCGATGCGCACGACGTACTCGGAACGAAGCTCCTTCGCAATGGCCAGCAGAGGATCGCTGGCCCCCTTCGAGCGATCGACGACCACCTGCACGATTCCGCTGCGGTCGCGGACGTCGATGAAGACGAGCTCCCCAAAGTCGCGCTGTTTCTGCACCCACCCGGCGATCGTGGTCGTGCTTCCGGAGTGGGATTTGTCAAGTGTTCCGGCGTAGGTTCTGTTCATGGATACAGATACTTCTCCTTGTACTCCATGTAGTTCCGCCACGACTGTTCCAGCCGCGCGATCTCGTCCATCCGCAGCTCGCGTTTGACCTTTGCCGGAACGCCGACGGCCAACGTTCGAGGCGGAATCTCCATCCCTTCGCTGACAAGCGCGCCGGCACCGATCAGCGCCAGCTCTCCGATCGTTGCACCGTCGAGCACGCGCGAGCCCATGCCGATCAGAGCGCCGCGGGCGATCGTGCATCCGTGCGCGATGACTCCATGCCCGATCGTAACCTCCTCGGCGATATCGATCGCGTGCGTTCCGTTCGTCACGTGCAGGACGCAGTTGTCCTGAATGTTCGTCCGCGCGCCGATACGGATCGAATGGACGTCGCCGCGCAGCACCGCGCCGTACCAGATCGAGCAGTCGTCGCCAAGTTTGACGTCGCCGATCAGCGTGGCATTTTCGGCGACGAAAACGCGGTCGCCGAGGCGCGGAGAATGGCCGTCGAAGGCCCTGGAAATCATGGCGGCGGACTTTAGCACGCTAGAATCTGCCGATGCCGCACGCCATCCCGTTCCGCAACCGCGCGCACGAAGTGTCGCGCATCGAGGCCTTCAGCGACGTCATCTTCGGCTTCGCCATCTCGCTGCTGGTCGTCTCGCTCGAGGCGCCGAAGACCTACGCGCAGATGATGGAGATGCTGCGCGGATTCCTGCCGTTCGCGATCTGCTTCTGGCTCTTCATCGACATCTGGTTCGAACACCATCACTTCTTCAAGCGGTACGCGCTGCAGGACAAGCCGACGATGTTCCTGAACACGCTGTTGCTCTTCGTGATCCTCTTTTACGTCTATCCGCTGAAGTACATCTTCACCCTCTTCGCGGCTGGCATCTTCGGCGAGCGCGTGGAACTGCCGCCCGGCGGCCAGACGTTTCTCTTCACGATCTACGGCATCGGACTAACGTCAGTGTTCTGGATTCTCGCGGCGCTCTATCGACACGCGTGGAAGAAGCGCGACGACCTGCAATTGAACGAGGTGGAGGTCATCGATACGCTGGAAAGCGTCTACGACAACTTCTTCATGGGCGTGTTCGGGATCATTTCCATCGCGCTGGCTCATACGCGATTGGTAGGGCTCGCCGGCTTGATCTACTTCTTCATCGCCATCCCGAAGACGATCGTACCGTGGGTTATGGGCACCAAACGGAGGAAGCGCGAGGAGGCGATGCTCGCCGCTTAGGTTTTCAACGCCACAATCGCCAGGTCCAGGCACCCCAAACCAGACCCCATAGGATTGCGATCGAGGCCACGCCGATCGTGGCGGCCGTCGGGCCGAAGCGGTCTGACGCGATTCCGGCGCTGAGGCTGGAGATGGCCATCGTCAGCGTGACGAAGCCGTAGTCGGCGCCGAAGACGCGGCCGCGGATCCAGTCCGGCGTTTCGCGCTGCAGTCCATAGGTCGAGGTCTGCCACTGCGCGCCGCCGCCGAGGTGCGCGGCGAAGACCGCGATCGAACCGACAAGTAAAGAACGCGACAGGCCTAGGCACATGTAGCCGATGCCGAAGAGCAGCACGGCCGGACCGATGAGGCGGTACTGCAAATCGTCGCGTCGCGAACCGACGGCGCGAAGAAGAAATGGTCCGAGGAGCGCGCCGAGACCGCGCGCGGCGAAGAGCAGACCGATACCGAACGCACCGGCGCGAAAGATTTCCTTTCCGAAGACGCTCAGCATGGCCACGACTCCCGCGCCGAGGCCGTAGCCGCCTTTCGATGTCAGCAGCGCCAGGACGCGCGGATGCGATTTCGTGTAGCGCAGCGTCTCCCGCACCGACTCCATCAGCGGCGGATGCTCGTGATGCCGGTCTTCCGCGAATTGCGCGCGCATGCGCCAGAGGATCGCCGCCGAGGCCAGGAAGCTGAGCGCATCGACGACGAAGGAGACGTCGCGTCCGAAACGCATCGTCACCGCGCCGCCGATCGCAGCGCCGACCGCGAGCATCGTTCCCCACGTCGATCCCATCAACACGTTCGCGACGTGCAACTCCTCGGCGGCGACGATGTTCGGCAGCGCCGCTTGCGACGCCGGCTCGAAATACGCGGAACCGATCGAGATCGCGATCACGCCCGCGTACGCGAACGGCAGCAACGCCGGCGTCCGCGCGAACAGCGGCAGAAGGCACGCACCTGCGCGCAGGGCGTCGACAACGATCATCAGCTTGCGCCGATCGAGGCGGTCGACCGCGCGTCCGGCGATCGGAGTGACCAGGAAAATCGGGAGCGTCTGGCAGAGCAACATCAGCGACGCCAGGGTGGCCGAGCCGGTGAGCTGCAGCACAAGGTCGAGCAGCGCGACGGTCAGGAACCAGTCGCCGCCAAGCGAGATCAGCGATCCGAAGTAGAGGAGACGGAAGTCGCGATTCGTCCGCAGCAGGCGCCACATGCGGCGCGCATGCTACCCCTCCTCTGCGATGGGATGGATCGCCGGCGCGATGCGGTCGTAGGTCAGAAACGAGTACGGATAGTCGTTCTTCGCATCCGCCTCGAAATCCTCGCGATCGCTGAGCCGCCATTCGTTGACGTCGTCGAACTCGGGGAAGTACGTGTCGCCGCGGACGTCGGCGTGTACCTGTGTGACATACATGCGCGTGGCGCGATGCATTGTCTGCCGGAAAATCTCGGCGCCTCCGAGGATGAAGACTTCGTCCTCGGTCGACGGAATCGCGCCGAACGCTTCATCGATCGTCGCCACCGGCACGACGTTCTCCTGCGCCTCGATCGGCGAGCGGCTGATGATGACGTTCGTCCGCCCCGGCAGCGGCTTGCGTCCGATCTCATCGAACGTTTTGCGCCCCATTACGATGTGATGCCCCATCGACAGCGCCTTCAGCCGCTTCAAATCGCCGGACAGATGCCACGGCAACTTGCCGTCGCGCCCCATGACGCCGTTAGCCGCGACCGCGACGAGAAAAGAGATGCGCATGCGGCGGTCATGATATCTGCGTTCATCTGCGCAATCTGCGGATGACGGTTTATCCGCAGATGACGCAGATGGACACAGAGTTACACCGCGATTGGCGCTTTGATGCTCGGATGTGGGTCGTAGTTCTCCAGCGTGAAGTCGGAGAACTGAAAGTCGAAGATCGAGGTCACGGAGGGATTCAGCAGCATCGCCGGCAGCGGCCGCGGGTCGCGCGTGAGTTGCTCGCGCGCTTGGTCGAGGTGATTGCTGTAGAGGTGGACGTCGCCGAACGTGTGGATGAAATCGCCGGGCGCGAGGTTGCAGACCTGGGCCACCATCATCGTCAGCAGCGCGTAGGAGGCGATGTTGAAGGGGACGCCGAGGAAGACGTCGGCGCTGCGCTGGTAGAGCTGGCAGGAGAGCTTGCCGTTGGCAACGTAGAACTGGAAGAGCGCGTGGCAGGGCGCGAGGGCCATGCGGTCGATGTCAGCGACGTTCCAGGCACTGACGATGTGGCGTCGCGAGTCGGGATTACGTTTGATCTGCTCGATGACCTGCGTAATTTGGTCAATGTGTTGACCATTGGGAGCCGGCCACGAACGCCATTGATATCCGTACACCGGACCGAGCTCGCCGTCCGCGTCCGCCCATTCGTCCCAGATCGTGACCTTGTTCTCGTTGAGATAGCGGACGTTTGTGTCGCCGCGCAGGAACCATAGAAGCTCGACGATGATCGAGCGCAGGTGCACCTTCTTCGTCGTCACGAGCGGAAAACTGGCGCCGAGGTCGAAGCGGAGCTGGCGGCCGAAAAGGCTGAGGGTGCCGGTGCCGGTGCGGTCGGATTTCGGCGTGCCGTGGTCCAGGATGTCGCGGACGAGTTCGAGGTATTGCTGCATGCGCCATTCTAAGGCCTGCGCGGCAGATCACTCGAAGAGACAAACGATGGCTGAGCCTTAGGCAACTAACGCTGCCGGCCGTGCCGGCCGACCTATAATCGCGCGCCGCACATGCTCCACGTCATCGACCGTACTCTCCACATCGGCAACGTCTCCGCACCCGATCTCATCAACCGCTACGGATCGCCGCTCTACGTCTACGACGCGGAGGTGATCCGGCGGCAGATCGATCGCGTGCGGCGGGCGTTTTCCGCCCTTCCCTTCCGTCCGTTTTACGCGATGAAGGCGAATGGCGCGCTGGCCATTCTCGACCTGGTGCGCGGCGCGGGATTCGGATGCGATGCCGTGTCGCCGGGCGAGATTTTCATCGCGCGCCAAGCCGGCTTCACGCCGGACAACATCTGGTTCACTTGCTCGAACGTTTCCGATGACGACCTTCGTGCGATCGGCGACGAGCGGATCGTCATCAACGTCAATTCGATGTCGGAGATCGATCGAATCCTCGCCCTCGATCTGCAGAATCCGGTCGCGCTGCGCGTCAACACGAACGTCGGCGCCGGGCATCATGTCGATGTCGTCACGGCCGGGGGCGGCGTCAAGTTCGGCATCGATCTGGCCGAGGTCGAGGCGGCCCGGATGGTGGTCGAAGACAGCGGGCGAAAGGTAGTGGGCCTGCACGCTCACATCGGGTCGGGCATCGACAACAGCGCGCCGCTGATCGAATCGGCGCGAGCGCTGCTCGACCTCTCCACCGATTTTGCCAACCTGCGCTGGATCAACTTCGGCGGCGGGATTTCCGTGCCGTACGAGCCCGGCGCGGCGGAGTTCCCGATCGACGATTACGGCGCGGAACTGACGCGCATCGCGGATCGGCTTCTGCGCGCGCGCGACCTCTACGCCATCCTGGAGCCAGGACGCTACCTCGTCGCCGAGTCGGGCACGCTGCTGTCGCGCGTTACGTCGCGGCGCATCAGCGGCGGGCAGTGGTGGATCGGCGTCGACACGGGATTCAATCATCTCGTCCGGCCGTCGAAGTATGGCGCATATCACCACATCGTCAACGCGACGAATGGATCGCCGGCGTCGCTGCGGCAGACGTTTGATGTCGAACAAATGCACGAGGATGTCGTCGTGGCCGGCAATCTGTGCGAGTCGGGCGACGTCTTCACACGCGATGAATCAGGCCACGCGATCACGCGCAAGATCGATCGGACCAACGTCGGCGATCTGCTGGCCTTCTGCGATGCCGGCGCGTACGGGTTTTCGATGGCGTCGCTGTACAACGCGCGGCTGCTGCCGGCCGAGGTGCTGATCGACGGCGACGACGGACGGTTGATCCGCGACCGGCAGACGTTTGATGATCTCGTGAAAGGAATGCGATGAGAGTGGTCAGTGGCAAGTGGTCAGTGGTCAGAATGTGGCACAGACACTCTTGTCTGTGCTTGGTCGTCGCCGCGTCCACGTTGTTGGCGGTCGCCTGCGCCACCGCTCCTAAACCTGCCATGCTCGATCTGAAAATCATCAACGGACGCATCATCGACGGCACCGGCGCGCCGTGGTATCGCGCCGACGTTGGCGTGCGCGGCGACACGATCGTCTCCATCGGCGACCTCTCGAATGTCACCGCGGCGAACACGATCGACGCGCGCGACAACATCGTCTCGCCCGGTTTCATCGATCTCCTCGGGCAATCCCAGTACTCCGTGTTTCAGGATCCGCATCTCGAGGCAAAAGTGCGGCAGGGCATTACCACCGAGGTCACGGGCGAAGGAAGTTCGCCGGGGCCGGTGAGTCAGCGGCAGATCGACGCCGCGAACCCGACCAATCGCCCCAAGTGGCACACGCTCGGCGATTGGTTTTCGCTGCTGGAAAAGAATCGCAGCGCGATCAACTTTGCACTCTTCGTCGGCGCCGACAATCCGCGCGAGATGGTCATCGGCGATGTCAATCGCCCGCCCACTGCCGACGAGATGCGCGAGATGGAAGCGATCGTCGATCAGGCCATGCGCGAAGGGGCGATCGGTCTCTCGACGTCGCTCATCTACCTGCCGGCGATGTATTCGACGACCGATGAGATCGTGAACCTCGCGCGAGTGGCGGCGAAGCACGGCGGTGTGTACTTCAGCCACATCCGCGACGAAGGCGACCACATCGACAGCGCACTCGACGAGGCGTTTCGCATCGGCCGCGAGGCGAAGATCCCGGTCAACATCTGGCACCTCAAAGTCGGCGGCGCCGCGAACTGGGGCCGTATGCCGCACGTGATCGAGCGGATCAACGCCGCGCGCGCCGAGGGGCTCGATGTCGCGGCGAATGTTTATCCGTACGCGGCGTCATCGACATCGCTCTCGACGCTCGCACCCGATTGGTCGCTGGAAGGCGGCTACAACGACTTCAAGAAACGACTCGCCGATCCTGCTGACCGCGCGCGGATCGCCGAGGCGTTGCGCGCGCAGTTCGCGAAGCGGGGACCAAAGGGCATTTACATCACGCGCACCGGCAATCCCACGTTCGCGCAGTACGAGAAGCATTTCGTCGAAGAGATCGCGGCGATGATGAACGTCGCTCCCGGCGAAGCGATGATGCAGCTCTTCGCCGGCACGACCAGCTCGCCGAGCGTGATCTTTTTCTCGATGAACGAGGCCGACGTGCAGACGGCGCTGCGGCAGTCGTTCGTCTCGATCGGCTCCGATTCCGGCTCGCCGACTCCGGCATCGCGCGCCGCCGGCCAAGCCGTCCACCCCCGTGCCTACGGCACCTTCCCGCGCGTCCTCGGCCATTACGTTCGCGACGAGCATCTCTTCACGCTCGAGGAAGCGGTGCGCAAGGCGACGTCGCAAGCGGCCGATCGCACGAACCTCACCGATCGCGGTGTGCTACGTCCCGGCATGAAGGCGGATGTGGTGGTCTTCGATCCCGCGAAAATTCGCGACGTATCGACGTACGAAGACCCGCACCACTTCAGCGAAGGCATCCTCGACGTGATCGTCAATGGCGGAGTGGTTCTCCACGATGGCGCGATGACGAATGCGCTGCCGGGGCGGGTCTTGCGCGGACGGGGGTTTGAACCACAGAGACACTGAGGACACAAAGAAAACCTCTGTGTTCTCTGTGTCTCTGTGGTGAAATCGGTCTATCCATGCAAGACAATTCGACTGAGAAACTGGTCCGGGCCGTCGGGTTCTGGGGCTTGGTGGCGATGTGCATCAATGCCGTCGTCGGCAGCGGCGTCTTTCTGCTTCCAACCGAGTCCTACAAACTGCTCGGACCGTTCTCGCTCTGGGCACCGTTGATTTTCGCGCTGCCGATCTTCATCCTCGTGCTCTGTTTCGCCGAGGCCGCGAGCCACTTCAGCGAGCCGGGCGGCGCGTACCTATACGCGAAGACCGCCTTCGGCGACTTCATCGGATTCGAGACGGGATGGATGAACTGGCTGGCGCGCGTGACGTCGCTCGCGGCGCTGTCGAACGGTTTTGTCGTCTCGCTGGGACGCTTTTTTCCGGTGCTAGCGTCTCGACCCGACATGGCCTCTACGAACAGTTCGATCTTCTTCTTCGCCTCGGACGGACACCTAATTCTGAACGTTTCGTTTGGCGATTTCTTGCGCGGCATGATGACGCCACGCGTTGCCGTCATTCTTATTTCGATCGGAATCCTCACCGCCATCCACTACGCCGGCGTGAAGTACGGCGCCGCCTCGATCTACGTCTTCACGCTCGGCAAGCTGATTCCGCTGGTCGGCTTCATCGTCGTCGCGCTCATCGCCTGGCGGCACAACCCGATTCCGGCGTCGATGCACCTTCCCGGTCCGGGCACCGACTGGAGCGGCGCCGCGCTGTTCATGCTCTTCGCCTACGCGGGCTTCGAAAACATGGGCGTGCCCGCGGGCGAGTTCCGCAATCCGCGCAAGGAATTGCCGCGCGCGCTGCTCGTCGGGACGCTGGCCATCGCCGCGATCTACGTTCTCGCACAGCTCGGCGCCATGTCAGCACTCCCCGATCTCTCGAAAACCGCCACGCCCATCGCTGACGCTGCGGCCGCGCTTGTCGGACCCCTCGGCGCGATCATCGTCACGCTTGGCGCGTTGTTGTCGATGGCGGGAACGAACTCCGGCACCGTCCTCGAAGGCTCGCGCATGCTCTACGCGATCTCCCTCGGCCGTCCGCGCCTGCGCGCCATCAGCTACGTCCATCCGCGCTTCCGCACGCCGACGGTGGCGATCCTGATTCACGTCCTCTTCGCCGCCATCCTGGCCTGCGCCGGCTCATTCGCAAAATTAGCCATGCTCTCCGCGGTGGCCCGTCTGACGACGTATCTCTTCACCTGCGCCGCCGTGCCGTTTCTCCGCAAGCTGAACGAAGGTTTCCGCACCCCCGGCCTGGTGATCCCGATCCTCGGCACCGTGATTTCGCTCGTGCTGTTCTTCACGATGAATCGCTTCAACTTCCTCGCCGCAGGCATCGCCATCATCGTCGGCGCGCTCATCTACGTGGTGTCGCGATCGGGCGCACATGTTGCTCCATCGTGAGCATGGACAACAACGACTCCCTCACCCTTCGCGAAACCGCTAACGGCCTTGTAATTCGCGCCGGTTTGCTCACCCTGGGCGGACTCTTCATCGGCGGCTGGATCACCGCGCTGACGATGAAAGTGGCCGGCAAGGCCATCCACCTCCTGGTCCTCCTCGGCGCTGGCCTGATCATCACCGGGCTGGGCACGTACGAAATGAAGAAAGTGCAGCGCCGCTGGCGTCACGACGACATCAGCAACGTCGCGTAGGCGTCAGCGAAACATCCAGATGCACACCGCCGCCGCGACGATCGCGGCGACGGTGTCGCCGACCAGCGCGGCGGGGATGGCGTGGCGCGTTTTCTTCACTCCGATCGCGCCGAAGTAGACGGCGAGCACGTAGAAGAGCGTTTCGCTGCTGCCGTAGAGCGTGGCCGCCATTCGCGAGAGCATCGAGTCGGGACCGTAGCGCTTGATGACGTCTGTCGTCAGCGCGAGCGAGCCGCTGCCGCTGAGCGTGCGCAGGATCGCCAGCGGGAAAAGCTCGGGCGGAAAAATCGTGCGGCTGAGCAGCGGACGGAGCGCATTCGTGAGCATGTCCATCGCCCCCGAGGCGCGGAACATGCCGATTGCCACGAGGATGCCGACCAGGAACGGGATGATGCGCACCGCGACCTGGAACCCTTCCTTCGCTCCTTCGATGAAAACGTCGTAGACCTTCACGCCGCGAATGAGTCCGATCAGAGGGATGCCCACAAGCAGGATCGGTATAGCCCAGAGCGAGATGCCTTGGAGGATTTCGCGGATCATTCGGCGGCCTCGGGTGTCGGAGTTCTCGTGGGGAAGAATCGTTGCAGCAGCTTCGCCGTCGTCACTGCCGCAATCGCGCCGCAGAGCGTCGCGATCAGTGTTGTCGGGATGATCGAGGTCGGCGCGAGCGCACCGCTCGCCGCGAGCACACCGATGATCGTCGTCGGGATGAACTGCACGCCGGCCGTGTTCAGGACCATGAACGTCACCATCGGATTCGACGCGGTTTCTTTGTCCGGATTCAGCGTCTGCAGCTCTTCCATCGCCTTGATGCCGAGGGGCGTGGCGGCGTTGTTGAGGCCGAGCATGTTCGCGGAGAGGCTCATGACCATCGCCCCGATCGCAGGATGCTCCGGCGGCACCTCGGGGAAAAGAATCCGGCTGATCGGGCGCAGGATTCTGCTCAGCATCGCCACCAGCCCGGCTTGCTCGGCCACGCGCATGATGCCGAGCCAGAGCGTCATGATGCCGACCAGGCCGAGGGAGATTTCGACGGCGGTCTTCGCGGAATCGACGGAGGCTTTCGTCAGCGCGGCGGCGTTGCCGGTGAAGATGGCCACGATGAGCGCAATCGCCATCAGGCCGAACCAGATGTAGTTGAGCATGCCGGCGATTGTAGCTGGGAGCGCCGGAGCGCTGGCCAGCGTTCCGTCGCGACGCGCGCGGACCTGAACTCTACAGATGCGTCGCGCATTCGCCGTGTTAGAAGTAGCGCCGATGAATCGCAAATGCATCGTTGCCGTAGCGCTGATTGCGGCCGCATCCGCTGCCTGCCGCAAGGAATCAACGGCTCCGTCCGCCGTTCAGCGGCCTTCGATCCTCTTCGTCACGCTCGACACCACGCGCGCCGATGCGGCCGGCCCGGAAGCCGTCGGCGTGACGACGCCGTCGTTCAACGCGCTGGCCGCGCGCGGGCGGCGCTTTCGCTGGGCGTACGCGGCCGTGCCGCAAACGCTGCCGTCGCACACGTCGATGCTGACCGGCCTCTACCCCGCCGGCCACGGCGTCCACGAAAACGCGCGGCACGTCGCGGACACGCAGACTCTCATCAGCGAGCGATTGCATGCGGCCGGGTATCGCACCGCGGCGTTTGTGTCGTCGTTCGCGCTGGCGCGCAGGTTCGGTCTGGCGCGCGGATTTGACATCTACGACGACGAATTGCCGGGTGAACGTCCCGAACGGACGGCGCAGGAGACGACCGATCGCGTGATCGGGTTTCTGCGGGGGTCGGGAGTTGGTGGGGCGTCGGAGAAACTGCCCGCCTCCAACACCCGACACCCGACACCCGACACCCAAATCAAGCAGCCGCTCTTTCTCTGGGTGCACTACTACGATCCACACTATCCCTACACGCCGCCGGAGCCGTTCCGCAGCCGCTATCCGAAGCAGCCGTACTACGGCGAAGTTGCTTCGATGGACTCGCAGTTGGGACGACTGGCCGCGGCGTTTCAGCAGCAGGTGAAAGGGCCGATCGCGATCGTGATCGCCGGCGATCATGGCGAAGGACTCGGCGAGCACGGCGAGCAGCAGCACGGCGATCTTCTGTATCAAGCGACGATGCACGTTCCGCTCGTCCTGATCGGGCCGCGCGTCCCGAATGGCGTCAGCAACACGGCCGTGAGCACGCGACGCATCTTCCACACGATCCTCGATTGGGCCGGCATCGACTCCGCCAACAGCCTGCTGAAGGGCGATGCCGAAGTCGTCGTCGGCGAGGCGATGAAGCCGTTTCTCGATTACGGCTGGCAGCCGCAGGTGATGGCGGTCGACGGCACTCGCAAAGCGATCCTGGCCGGCAAGCTGGAGGTCTACGACGTCGCCGCCGATCCCGGCGAGACGCACGATCTCGCCGCCGGCGCGAGCCTGTCGCGCCAGTCGCGCGCGGCGTTGCAGGAGTACCCCATCCCATCGATCGATGCGCAGCAAAGCGCGTCGAATCTTTCCACCGAGGAGCAGCGCAAGCTGGCGGCACTCGGCTACGTCAGCTCCGTCGCCAAGCCAGTCATTCGCGCCGACGCGCCGCGGCCCGCCGACATGGCGCCGATGTTCCCGATTCTCGACGAGGCGGCGCGGCTGTTCGTCCACGAGCAGTACTCACAGTCGATTCCGTTGCTGGAGCAGATCCTCTCCAAGGATCCGCACAACCTCGATGCGGCGCTTCGCCTCGCCACCGCCCACTCGTCACTTGGTCACGAGAAGGAGGCGCTCGCGGCCTATCGTCGCGCGGAAGTCATCGCGCCGAATTCGTCGGACGTACGCACCTACATGGCGCTCCACTACGCGCGCACCGCGGAATGGCCGAAGGCTGTGCCGATGCTGGAACGGATCCTGACCGAAACCCCGGACAAGGTTCCCGCGCTCGAAGCGTTGGCGCTGCTGCGCGAACGGCAGGGACAGATCGACGACGCCGTCCGCCTGCGTCAGAAGGTGTACACGCTCCGCTCCCCCACCCCCGCCGAGCTTTCACACCTCGGCGAGACGCAGATGGCCCTCGGCCAGACCGCTCCGGCCATCGAGTCGTTCGAGAAAGCGCGGGCACTCCAGGGCGCGGCGTTCAAACACGACACGGCCCTCGGCGTCCTCTACCTCGCGTCCCAGCGTTTCGAGGATGCGCGCACGGCCCTCGACCGCGTCCCTCCATCCGATCCCAACTATGCGATGGCTCTCTTCAAGCGCGCGCAGGTCAGCGTCCTCCTGCACGAACCGGACGCGCCCGCGCGTATCGCCGCCGCCCGCGCCCACGCGGACGGCATGACGCGCGAGCTCATCGCGCACGAATGGCTGTTTCAGTAGGGGCTGTGTGGCACAGACACTCTTGTCTGTGCTTTGGCAAGGTGCAGGGTCCGACATTGAAAAACAGCGAGTGCCGAGCATGCGGTTGATCTTGTCAATCGTTCCGAGCCTCACCAGCACAGACAAGAGTGTCTGTGCCACATAACAAAAGGCCCGGCGTTGCCGCCGGGCCTTTGCTGAAACTTCGGATCGAACGTCTAGAACAAAAGCCGTGCCGCGACCTGGAAGCGGCGCGGTGCGTAGAAGCGCGTCGGGGCCGGTGCGGAGTTCAGATAGGCGATCGGACCGGTGAGGCCGGTGTAGTAGCAGGTCGCGCTCTTGGTTGGATCGCAGAGTCCGACCGTATTCGCCCGGGACTCATAGTCGTATCCCGTCTGATGGTTCATGACGTTGAACCAGTCGACCACGATCTGCATATTGATTCCGCGGATCGGGCCGAAGCTCTGCGTGTAATTGAAATCTGTCTGGTTGTATGACGGCGTGCGGCGGCGTCCGGCCGGTTCCGCGAAACGGTCCGTGTCGCTGGTCGAGGTGGTGAAGGCGCTGTATGGCTGATACGCCTCGATCTGCCAGGGCTGGCCGGATTGATAGAGGAAGTAGGCGCCGGTGGTCGCGTTCCAAGGCAGCGTGTAGGCGCCGTAGAGCTTGACGATGTTGCGGCGGTCGCCACGCAGGTCGCCGTATTTGTTGTCCCAAACGTTGCGGCCGGCTGCGTCGCCGATGTTCGACGAGCCTATGAAGCGAGCGGCGTCATTGGTCTGGTTCGGAGCGGTGTTGTCCTGGTCGAAGTTGCCGTAGTAGTGGCTCCATGTGTAGGAACCGCGCAGGAAGATGTTCTTCCCCTGCCAGTCGGTCTCCGCGGTCGCTTCGTAGTACTTCGTGAAGGCGCCGTCGAGGTTGGCGATGACATACGTCGCATTCGGGCTGCCGATGGCGTTGAGCTTCGCGGCGAGGTCCGGGATGTAGGGGACGTGGGGGACGCTCGCCGGCGCGTTCGTCGGCTTCGACGAGGCCGTGCAATTGCCGGCATTCACGCCAGTGCCGAACGGCGACATGCAGACGCGCTCATTGTTCGGCGTGTCTTCCAGGAAGTGGTTTGCGAAGCGATGGCGTGCATACGCGCGAACCGACCACTGGTTGTTGATCTGCTGCGAGGTGCCGAGGATGTACTCCTTCATCTGCGGCGGCTTGACGCCCGGGACGAACAGCTTGCCGGCCGATGAGTTGGTGGGCGCGACCCCCATCAGGTTGCCGTTGGCGTCGAAGTACGCGGTAATGGTGTTCTGGAGCTGGCGGTCCCACGACGCGGCGCGAGCGAGCGAGCTGGCGGCCTGGTTGTAGCCGGCGTAGCTGGCGTAGAACGTGTCCTCGCCGTTGTAAGCCCAGGTCGCGCCGAGGCGCGGCTGCATCATCTGCTTGAACCCGAACTCGTGCATCTTGTACTTCGCGCCGACCTGCTTGACGTAGCCGGCGATGTTGTCGGCCTTCACCAGGCCTTGGCCGTATAACGCGTCGTCGCTCATGAGCAAGCCGATGTTGTACGTCCAGTTGGTGCGATGGATGACGTCGTTGAACTCCAAGTTCTGCGAATGTACCTCGGAGTGAATCGGCGGAACGATTCCGTCCGACTGCTGCTGCACCGAAGCCGTGAAAAATGCCGTTTTCGCCGTGCCGCAAGCGCTGGCCGGGCAATTGTTCAACGTTCCGCCGCCAGGGATCGAAATGCTGCCCCATCCATTCGACGTCCGGACCAAGTCTTCTTCGTCGTTGTAACGCTGATAACCGGCATGCAGGTCGTGAGACAGCGCGCCGGTCGTGAGCGTGTAGTTGTAACCGGCCTGACCGTTCTTGCGATAAAAACTGTCGGCGTCCTGCAACAGGCTGCCGAAACCGACCGTGCCGCCGCCGGTGCGAACACCATTGACGAGGTAGCCATACTTGTCGATGAACGGCTGCACGAACGCGGCCTGTACCGCGTTCTGGGGAAGCGCCGGGTTGGCCGGAAGCGCCGTCGGAACCGTCAGCAGGCCGAGCTGGCCGAGGTTGGCGATGTCGAGATGCGTTCCGACCGCCGTCGAGATCTGCACGTTGGCGATGTTGTCAGGACGTCCGAATCCTGGGTTGCGGAAGTCGGTGAACTTGAACGTGGCGAAGCTCTTCGGATTGATGACCCAGGAGCTTTCGAGCGTTCCGATCTTCAGGTCCGTTTCGTAACCCGTTCCCGTCGTGCCCGCGCCTCTTATGCCGAATGTGCCGTCGCCGGACGTATCGATGCGGTGCTCATGACGGTAGCTCCCGTTGAGGAGGATCGACGAGGTCGGGGTGAACGTCAGTTTGCCGAACTCCTCGTGGCGCTTGCTCTTGAACCCCGGCAGCGGGCCGGTGAGGTTGGCCTGGTTGTCCTTCTTGTAATCGGGCTTGTAATACGAACCATAGAAGAAAAGCCGGTCGGAGAGGATTGGTCCGCCGAGGCTGACCGTGGCCCAGTCGCGGTCCTGCTGGAACGTGGAATTGACCGTTCCCGCCTGGTCGGCAATCATCGAGTGCTTCAGCACTTGATATTCGACCGTGCCGGCAAATTTGTTCGTTCCAGACTTGCTCACTGAGTCGATGGTGAAGCCGCCGGCGCGGTTGAAGTCGACGGCGTTCGCTCCGCCGCGAACGATGTTGACCTGCGCGATGTCATGCGTCGACGGCTCCGACACGAGCACGCCGAAGAGCGGCATGGTGACGTTGACGCCGTCGAACAGATAGACGTTCGACTGGCCGCTGCCGCCGCCGCTCGGTCCGCGCACGACGTCCTGCGAAACCATGACGCCGGGGATCAGCTTCTGCAGATCCTTGTACTCCTGCGCCACAGGGAGCGACTTGAACTGCTCGTTCGACAGGCCGTTCTGGATGCTCGTCGACTCTTTGTCGACGAGTGTCTGGTTGGCGGTGACGGTGATGCTTTCAGCGACGCCGCTGACGCCCAACTTCACGTCGGCCGCGTTGTCCTGGCCGAGGAGTGCTTCAGCCTTGCGCGTGGCCGTCTGCATTCCCGACAGAGTGAACGTTAATGTGTAGGCACCGGGCTGGAGCTGGGGCAAACGATAGTCACCGTTGCCGTCGGTCACCGTGATGCGCGGCTGCGGCAGCACATTGGACTTCGCTTCGACGGTAACGCCAGGCAGCGCTGATCCGTCTGAAGCAGTGACCTTTCCGTGGAGTGCCCCTGTTTGCTGGGCGAACAGGGATGTGGACGCGAAAATCAACACGAGGCAGCAAAACAGCCTGCGTAGATGCATAGTCTCCCCCTCAAATTGTTTGTGAACTGTTGGACAGTCGGCGGATTCTACACCTGCTCTTCACAAGCGCAGGCCGTACAAATGTCAGGAAAGCGGCCAGTCCAGTTCGCCGAGAAAACGCTCGTCTTCGCGCCATGACCCATGCACGGCAACATGCAGGTCCAGGAAGACGCGCGAACCGAGGATCGACTCCAGCTCCACGCGCGCCTCGGTGCCGATCGTTTTGATCATCTCGCCGCGCTTGCCGATGATGATCGGCTTCTGCGTCTCGCGCTCCACGACGATGGTCGCGTAGATTTTGATGAGGTTCTTCGCCTCGTCCTCTTCCCATCGATCGACCGCGACCGCCGTCGTGTACGGCAACTCCTCGGAGGTATGCGCCAGCAGCTTCTCGCGCACGATCTCGGCCGCGAAAAATCGCTCCGGCTGCGTGGTGAAGTCCTCGGTCGGATAGATCGCCTCGCCCAGGCCGACGCTTTCGAACAGTGAGTTGACGAGACGCTCGACGCCGTCGCCCGTCGACGCGGAGACCGGAATGATCTCGTCGAAGAGTCCCGTCTCGCTGTATTGCTGAATCAGCGGCAGCAGTTTGTTTTTCTTCAGCAGGTCGATCTTGTTGAGGATGGCGAAGCGCTTGCCCTCCCCTCCGCCCGCTTTCTGCTGGCGCATCATCTCGAGCACGAATTCATCGCCGTGTCCGAACGGCTGGCTGGCGTCGATCATCACCGCCACCACGTCCGCCTCGGACACGCTGGCGCGCACGTGCTCCATCATCCGCACGTTCATCTTGTGCAGCGGCCGATGGATGCCGGGCGTGTCGAGAAAGGCGAGCTGTCCGCGCGGATCGTTGAGGATGCCGACGATGCGGTTGCGCGTGGTCTGCGGCTTGGCCGAGACGATCGAGACTTTCTGCCCGAGAATGCGGTTGAGGATCGTCGATTTGCCGGCGTTCGGACGTCCGACCAGCGCGACGACGCCAAAGTGCGGCTTGTGGGGTTTGGGTTGATCAACCATGTGCGTTCATCGTAGACGAAACGCCGGAGCGCTGGCGTCCTCGCCGGCTGGCCCGGCTGCGTCCTCGCTGCCGAACCGGCAAGCCCCAAACATTTGCTGGTAACACGACGCCGGCGCAAGCCTCCCATTCGGCGGCGAGGACGCCGCCGGGCCAGCCGGCGGGACGCCAGCGTTCCGGCGCTCCGCGCTACCTCGCGTTCTCCCTCTCCTCTTCGTCTTCGATCGTCCAGTCCGGATCCTTCGAAACGCGGACACGATAGATCCGCCGGCGGTCGGCGCGGTCGACGATGAACTGGTATCCGTTCTTTTTTGCAACCGCACCGACTTTCGGCACGCGTCCGGTCGAAGTGAAGATCAATCCGGCGACAGTTTCGTAGTCGTCGCCTTCGAGCTCGGCGTCGAGCAGGTCCTCGAGCGCTTCGACGCGCAACTGGCCGCTGACCATGTATTCGCCGTCGCCGAGGTCGACGATGGTGGCCTCATCTTCCTCGTGCTCGTCCGCGATCTCGCCGACGATCTCTTCGACCACGTCCTCGATGGTGATGATGCCCGCGGTGCCGCCGTATTCGTCGACGACTACGGCGACCTGAATGTGCTCGCTCTGAAACTCGCGCAGCAGCTCCGAGACTTTCTTCGTCTCGCTGACGAAGTACGGCGGACGGGCGATCTGCGGTGCGGGTGGCGCTTCGTGCTTCACCAGCGCTTCGAAGACTTCCTTGATGTGCACGATGCCGACGATCTTGTCGACGCTCCCCTCGTAAATCGGGATGCGCGAGTATTTCGAATCGCTGAAAAGCCGCGCCAGCTCGTCGAACGGATGCGTGGCGTCAAAGGCCAGCACGTCGATCCGCGGCGTCATCAGCTCGCGCGCCACGCGGTCGCCGAAGTCGACGACCGACTGGATCATCTTCCCTTCGCTGCCCTCGAGGATCCCTTCCTCTTCACCGACGTCGATGTACGCCTGCACTTCCTCGTCGGTGACTTCTTCGTCCTCATGCGCCTCTTCCTCCTCGCGATCGAGGCGGTCGAACACGCGCCGCATCGGAAACAGCACGGGCCAGAAGAGAAGGTAGAAAAAGTGCGAGAACGGGATGAGCGCTTTCAGGATCATCTCGCCGACGTCTTCCGGCACGAACGCCAGGACGAACTTCCAGACGATGACGATGACCAGCCAGATGGCCGCGGCAATGCCGCAGGCGGCGGCGATCGACGCGCCATCCCATGCGCGGATCGTGGCGATGAACGCGCCGATCAGCGCGATCTGCAGCAGCGAGCCGCTGACCAGTTGCAGGTTTCGTGGGTCGAAATGCAGCCAGCGGCTGCTCCGCTCCTCGGCCTGATCGCCCGACCAGCGGCGCAAGGTGACCGGGCTGATCTCCTGCGCGAAATACCGGATGGCGTCGAACGTCAAAAAAAGAATGCCGCCGATCGCCGCGAGGACGATCCAGGTGATCTGCGAAACGCTACTACTTCCCATTTGTGTTGGCGGCCGATTCTATCAACTGAAGAAAAGCGCGATGAACGCGGCGATCAGCGACGCTCTCATCAGCCCCTCGGCGCGTATATGCAGATGCTGAAAAATGATCCGTATCGGGTTGTCTTCCGTCTCCGGCCCGAGGTTCGATCCGATCACGCGCATCTTCTTCTGAATCGACATCTGTCCGAGCAGCGCCCACGCCAACATGACGATCGCCGACCAGCGGCCGATCAGCCACAGCGTCGCCGCGTGACGCTCCCAGATCAAAAAGCGCGCGCCGGCTCCGACGACGATCATCAGCAAAGCAATCGCCTGAATCCGCGCAAAGCGGGCGAGGATCGGTCCGAAGATGCCGCCGGCCTGCGGACGCGGCAGCGACTTGAAAAGCACCGGTGCCGCGGCCGCGCCGAGCACGATCGTTCCTCCGATCCAGAGCGCCAGGCCGAGGTCGTACAGGAACTGGAAAATCAGGTAGAGCCAGTTGGGCAAGCGCAGATAGTAACGTTTACCAATCGTTCGCGCTGATCGGAGCGATAATTTTCGCCATGCACGCCCTGGCCATCCTCCTGTTCGCAACTGCCACTTCGTTCCCGCCACCGATCCTGACCACGATGCTGATTCTGCGCGACGGCACGCGCTTCGATGTGGACGGTCCGATCCGCGAGGAGCGAGGCCGCATCATCTTCCGATCGGGCACGCTGTATTCGATTCCTGTATCCGAGGTGGACATGGAAGCGACGCGCGCGGCGGTGACGAAGACGGTGCTGGCGACGGTCGAGCAGGACCGGAAGTTGAAGGTGTCGGCCGCAGAACGCGATCGCCTGCTGCGCGAGCTGGAGCAGAACCATTCCGGCGGTCCGGTGCAGGCGCTGAACCTGGAGAAGGTTGTCGAGCCGCGCGAAGCGCCCGACAAAGGCGACGAATGGTCGTGGCGTTCCGCCGCTCGCGCGCACGAAGAAGCGATCCGCCGCGCGAAGGAAAACGTGGCGTTGCTGCACGACCGCGCGGAAATGTTGAAACGCCAGATCGAGCAGTTCGTGGCGTTGGGATATCGCTCGCACCAGTTCACATATCAGTCGAGCGAACTGCAGCTGACGCTCGAACAGATCCCCGCCGCGGAGTTGGAAATCACCCGCGCCGAACGCGCCAACGCGCAGTTCCGCGACGACGCGCGGCGGCAGGGCATCATGCCGGGCTGGCTGCGGTAAGTCGCGGCGAAAGGCGCCTGCGACGCTTGAAGCGGTCTGGTCCGATCGATGCGAGCGACCACCGGAACCGGCTAAATCCCCGTAACGCGTACCACTTCCTCGAAGCTTGTCACGCCTTCCGCCAGTTTGCGCAATGCCGATTGACGCAGCGTGCGCATTCCGCGTTTCACGGCCATGTCCTTGATCTTGAGGAAGTCCTCGGAGCGGTCGATGAGGTCGCGGATGGCGTTGTCGATGGGAAGGATTTCGAAGATGCCGGTGCGGCCGAAGTAGCCGGTGTTGCGGCAGCGGATGCAGCCCGCGCCCTCCTTCACGATGATCCGTTTGCCGGCCGGCGCTTGCAGATTCAGCATGCCCGCCTCTTCCACGCTGAGTGGGCGATTGCGCTTGCAGTCTTCGCAGATCCGGCGCATCAGCCGTTGGGCCATCGTGCCGACCAGCGTCGATGAGATCAGGAACGGTTGGATGCCGAGATCGATCAGGCGCGTCACCGAGGTCGCGGAATCGTTCGTGTGCAGCGAGGAGAAGACGAGGTGTCCGGTCAGCGCAGCCTGAACGGCGTTTTGCGCGGTTTCTTCGTCGCGGATCTCGCCGACCATGATGATGTCGGGATCCTGGCGGAGGATCGTGCGCAGTGCAGAAGGGAACGTGATTCCGATCTTGGTCTGCACCGAGGTCTGATTGAAATCGTCCCAGACCATCTCGATCGGATCTTCGATCGTCGTGATGTTGATCTCCGGCGACGCCAGCGACTTGAGCGCTGAATAGAGCGTGACGGTCTTGCCCGATCCGGTCGGACCGGTGACGAGGATGATGCCGTGCGGGCGCTTGATCCACTCGCCAAACATGTGCAGTTCGTCTTCGTAGAAGCCGAGGCCGGACAGATCGCGGAGCAGGACGTCGGGGTCGAAGATGCGCATGACCAGCTTTTCGCCGAAGGCGGTCGGCAGCGTGGAGACGCGGAGCTCGACCTCTTTGCCTTCGCGCTCGGTTTTGATGCGGCCGTCCTGTGGGCGGCGCTTCTCGGCGATGTCCATGCGGCACATCGTCTTGATGCGTGAAGTGATGGCCAGGTTGACCAGCTTCGGCACGCGCTGGATTTCGTGCAGCACGCCGTCGATGCGGAAGCGGATCATGGCCGCCTCGCGCTTCGGTTCGATGTGGATGTCGCTGGCCCTTGAGTCGTACGCGTGCTGCAGCAGGAAGTCGACAGCGTTGACGATGTGCGCGTCGCTGGTCTCGATCTCGTTTCCTGATTTCAGCTTGACGTACTGCTCGAGATTGGAGAGATCGATGGCGCCGCGGCCGAGATCGCGTCCGGCTTTCGTGACCGAGGCGCGGAAGCCGTACTGCTCCGTAATCACACCCATCACGTCACTCTCCGACGCCACCACGGTCTCGATCTCCTGCTTCACCATCTGGCGGTAGGTGTCGAGCGCGATCGTGTCGAACGGATTCACTACGGCGACGATCAGCTTGCCATCGCGGATGGCGACCGGCGTCATGCGGTGCTTGCGCGCGAACGGGCGCGAGATCTTCGACTCGATCATCTCGACGTCGAGCTTGAGCGGATCGATTTTGTAGAACTTCAGCGCCGCATCCTCGGCGATCAATCGTGCCAGGAGGAAGTCGTCGATGCGCATGCCGCTCGCGCTGGCGTCGGTGAGGTTCATGGCCATGAGGGCCTTGAACGGACTGGCCTCCTCCTCGCCGCGCGCGCGTGCGGAACGCGACTGCGCGCGGAGCTGGCGATCGAGGTTGTCGATCTCGACTTTCTGCTTCTCATCGACGAAGCCGGCGTTCTGTAGCAGCTCGCCGAGGTACGAAACTGTGACCTCGCGAGACTTGCGGCCGGCGGTGAGCGGGGTGGCAGTCATGAAGAATGAATGATGCGCTACTTCGGCTGTTTCTTGAGCCGGATGTTGCGGACGATTTGTCCGTCCGGCTGCTTGTACGTGCCGGTGATGGTGTCGCCAGACCAGGCAAGCGTGATCGGGTAGCGTTGATTGTTCATCTCGACGAAACCCGTCAGCACATGCGTCGCGAAATCGACGTGAAAGTCGGTCGTGCCCATCAACACGTCCTTGCCGTCGACGATCTTGCCGGCATCGATCGTGACGACGTCGTTCGCCGGACCGGGCTTGATGTAGTACGACGCGATCTCGTTATGACACGCGGGACGGACGCCGGTGCAAGTGGAAGTTCCAGTCCAATGTCCGAGGAGTGGTTGACGCGGATCGGCGGCAGCGAGGAAAAGGAGGGCGGTGAGAGCGAGCGTGGTTTTCATGGCGATCGACAATTGTATGCACGACAAGACACCGAGCGCGAAGCGCGTGATACGCCGCCGGTAGGCGGCACGTACGGTAGCCGGTGGTCCGAGCGTCAGCGAGCGACCACCGGAACGACGAACCCGCCCGATTTTCCGACCGCGGCAGCGGTCGCGGAGAGAGTTCACGCCGCGTGGTATTTGCTACGCGACCCCGCCGGGGTCGATTTCCGCGCGCGCGATGCTTTCCGGCGGTCGCTCGCTTCGCTCGGACCGCCGGCTACCGTACGTGTCGCCTCCGGCGACGAAAAACGCGTCGGATCTCTCCACGTAGGTACACATGATGCAGAGGCTGGCTCGGGAGGAAGTTCGAAATGCTGCTGATCATTGCCATCATTCTGCTCATAGCCTGGCTGTGCGGGTTCCTCGTGTTTCATGTCACCAGCGGTCTGATTCACATCATCGTCGTGGTCGCCGTCATTCTCTTCATCCTGCACTTTGTACGAGGGCGAAGGGTCTAGTTTTCCTGGCGAAGCTGATTGATCGGATCATTGACGGCAGCCACCGGCGAGGTTCGCCGGCGGCTGCTCGTGCGAGCGAAGTAATCTACTCCACCGGTACGAGCCGCCACAGTTGGCAGGCTCCGTTTTCGTATGTCGAGCCAGGGTTCAGGCCCACCGTCGTCGTGCAGTGGTCGGCGTCCAAGTATTCGCCCCCATGCTTCAGCTGCAGGCGGCTCCATCCGCCACCGGACGGCACGAAGCGCCATAGCTGGCAGGCACCATCCGCAAACGTCGAGCCGGGGTTCAGGCCCACCTTTGTCGAGCAGTGGTCAGCATCCAGGTATTGCCCTCCATGCTTCAGCTGCAGGCGGCTCCATCCGTCACCGGCGGCGACAAGCCGCCATGATTGACAGGCGCCATTCTCGTAGGTCGAGCCGGGATTCAGGCCGACTTTCGTGGAGCAGTACTCGGCATCCAGGTATTGGCCGCCGTGTTTGAGCTGGAGCCGGTAGTACTGGCGTGCCCGTGGCTGCTGCGCACCGGCGTCGGTGGCCATGAACATCGCGAAGCCAGCACAGACAAGAACGAGCAGAGTCAGTGCAGGCAGATGGGTGCGGCGTATGTCTTTCGTCACGCGATTCTCCTCTACAGTGCGCTATTTCGAGTTGTCAACGAGACCGCGCGTTGAGTCCCATTGCGGCGATCCGTCATCGGCTCCGGATGCCGCCAAGGTAGTGCGCAAGCGGCAGGAATCGTTTCAAGGCAGGGGCAATACGGATCTCAGCGCACTTCCAGCAAAAAGCCTTTCAGGTACTCCCCTTCCGGACAGAAGAGCGACACCGGATGGTCCGGCGCGGCCGTCAGGCGGCGGAGGAACGACACCCGCCGCCCGGCGTCCTGCGCCGCGGCGAAGATCACTTTCTGGAAGAGGTCGAGCGGCATGTGGCCGCTGCACGAGAAGGTAAGCATGTGCGCGCCCGGATCGAGGAGCTTCATGGCGAAGAGGTTGATGTCCTTGTAGCCGCGGGCGGCGCGGTCGACGTCGCCGCGTGACTTCGCGAACGCGGGCGGATCGCAGACCAGCAGGTCGAATCGCGCCGGCGTTTTGCGGACGTACTCGAAGGCATCGGCGACGACGAAGCTCGCGTCGAATCCGTTGAGCGCGTGGTTGATGCGGGCCATCTCGATCGCGGGCGCTGAGATGTCGACGTTTTCGACCGAGGTTGCGCCGCCGGCGGATGCGTAAACGCCGAAGCCGCCGCTGTAAGAGAAAAGGTTGAGCACGCGGCGGCCCTGCGCGAGCGCGCGCGTGAGCTGCCGGTTCTCGCGCTGATCGAGAAAGAATCCGGTCTTCTGCCCCGAGGGAGGATCGACGCGGAAGCGGAGCCCGTTTTCGCGGATCTCCGTCGAAGGCTCGCCTTCCCCGATCCACTCCGGCTGCATCGAGAGCTCTTCGATCTTGCGCGGCGGAATGTCGTTCTTGAACCAGATGCCGCGTGGAGCTAGCTCCTGCTGCAGCACATTAATAATGAGCGGCCGAAGCTGCTCGATGCCGGCGTTGGCGATTTCGATGACGAGAACGTCGTCATATCGATCGACGACCATTCCGCTGAGATCATCCCCCTCGGCATTCACGATGCGCATCGCGTTTGTGTCGTCCGTGCGCGTGCGGCGGCGGACGGACGCGACCAGGCGTTCGCGGATCGTATCGGCCGTCAGCACCTCATCGCCGAACGTCAGCGCCCGCAGGCGAATCTGCGAATGACGCGAATGGAATCCCGAGGCGATGCGGCGGCCGCGCGGGTCGTGGAGATCGGCGATGGCAGCATCCTCGGGGCCACTCTCGCGCGCGATCGCGCCGGCGAAAATCCACGGATGACGATTGGCAACGAGCCGCTCTTTGCCCGGCTTCAACGTGAGGATGCGGCGGTTGGTAGTTTCGAAGAGATCCACGCGGCGAATCGTACGACGTATGCTGCGGTGATGAGCGACGAACAGGTTGTGTGGCTCACCACAGGCGCGATCGCTTTCTTCTTGGTAGCGCTCATCGTGCTGTTTGCGAAAAACTCGTCCGCGTTATCCGAGCGCCTGGCGCGGCTCGTCACATCATTCGGATGGGAAGGGCCGCAACGCGTCTGGTGGAGCGGCGCCATTCGCGGACGATGGCGCGGCTTCGCCGTCGAACTGCGGCACATGGGCCGCCAAAAAAGCATCCCGGAACGGCTGCTGCTGATCGTGAGCACTGCCTCGCCGGCGCGTGTGATCGTGAAACGGCGCGGCGGATTCATGAGCAAACCGTTGGCATTGTTCGGACCTCCGATCGTCGAGCCGATGAACGTCGCCAACCGCGAGCAGTTCTGGATCCGTTCGGAGGAGCTGGTGTTCGTCGAGCGCCTGTTCGCGCGTGCCGAGGTTGCGCCGGAGTTCGAGCGAAACCTGATTGCGCGATTCGACGTCGTCGACCTGAAGCAGAAACAGCTGCGCATTCTGTGCGCGATCGACGACAGCGCGGTGAAGAAGCACTTCAATCGTCCCTTCATGAAGTTCGGCCGCGACTACGAGCTCATCGAGACGATCGCAGCCGAGGAGTGGCGTCTGGCGGTGATGATCGTGGAGACGCTGGGGCTGCGCGGCTACGAAGCGGCGTGAGACCGGGCATAAAGCCGCACCGTTTTTGATTCCATCCGTACCCGATTTATTGTAAATTGATGCTGGTTCGTTAGCCCGAGCCGAACTCAAACCCAAAACTGAGCCGATCGACCTGCCCGGGAGTGTGTGCGTTGTGTGTGGCGCTGCGTCGTGATGGGTTCCAGGAGAGCCATGCACAAGGCCGTTCGCAGCACCGTGTTTGCCGTAGTCTCGTTCCTTTGCCTGCTCTCCGCCGTCCCGCTGGCCGCACAGGTCAGCCTGACGGTGATCAATGGCAGCCCGTACACGCAGAGCTTCGACACGCTGCCCGCCAGCGGATCGGCCACGTGGACGAACAACAGCACGATCGCCGGCTGGTATCACGCCCGGACCGGCACAGGAACGACGATCGTCGCCAACGACGGGTCGAGCAACGCCGGCAACTTCTACAGCTACGGCACCGGTACCGCCACCGATCGCGCCCTTGGCTCGCTCGGATCGGCCAATGTCGCCGTCGGCAACCTTTTCTGGGGTGTGCGCCTGCAGAACAACACGGGTACGACGATCACGTCGCTCGACGTCAGCTACGCCGGTGAAGAATGGCGCAACAGCGCCGCAGCGGCGCAAACGATTGCCTTCTCCTACTTCGTCGGAACCCCGGCCGTAACCGGCTCGTTGGCTGAGTTCCAGTCGGCGGGCGTCGCAGTCACCTCGCTCAATTTCACGAGCCCCATCACGGGTGGAACCGCCGGCGCGTTAAACGGGAATCTGGCCGCGAATCGGACGGTGGTGACATTCTCAATCACTGGTCTTTCGATACCGAACGGCACTGAAGTCATGCTGCGCTGGTCCGATCCCGATCACACCGGCTCGGATCACGGCTTGTCCATCGACGACTTCTCCGTGACAGCGCAAGGCATCCCGCCCAACACCGCTCCCACCATCACGCCGCCCTCGGACCCGGCCGCGACCGTGGCGCAGGACGCTGCGCCGTTCACGATCAATCTCACCGGCAGCGACGACAACAGCATCTACAACTGGTCGGCCACTCCGGGAACCGGCGTGGCCTCGGTCACCGTCACGGGCGGACAGGGAACGGCCAACGTCACCTACACGGTCACGCTGACGGCCGGATACAGCGGCACGGCCACGTTCACCGCATCGCTGACTGACAACGTCAATACGCCCGCGAATCAGGCGGTCAACATCACCGTCATCGCACCTCCCGCGGCGCCGACAGGATTGGCGGCGACAGCAGGCACGAGTCACGTTGCTCTGACCTGGAACAGCGTCGGCGGCGCGACGACATACAACGTCAAGCGCTCGACCTCCGCAGGTACGGAGACGACCATCGCCTCCCCCGGCACAAACAGCTACGACGACGCGACCGCGGTCAACGGCACGCCGTACTTTTACGTCGTCAGCGCCGTGGGAGCGGGCGGCGAAGGTGCCAATTCGTCGGAAGTTACCGCGACGCCGATCGCAGCACCGACCGGACTGGCGGCAACGCCCGGCAATGCACACGTCGTCCTGAACTGGACAGCCGTCGCCGGCGCGACCGGCTACAACGTCAAGCGCTCGACGTCGACGGGTACGGAGACGACCCTGTCCTCCCCCGCCACGAACAGCTACGACGACCTCACCGCGGCGAACGGGACCCAGTACTTCTACGTCGTCACCGCCACGAATGCGAACGGCGAGAGCGTGCCGAGCAGCGAGGTCAACGCAACGCCGGCCACTCCGGGCGTTCTCGTCATCAGTCAGGCGTACGGCGGAGCGGGCTGCGGCACCGCCGGCTGCTCGACCTACAAGAACGATTACATCGAGATCTTCAACCGCGGTGGCAGCCCGGTCTCCGTCAACGGCTGGTCGGTTCAGTACGCAGCCGCAACCGGTACGGCGTGGCAGGTAACGGCCCTTCCGAACGTCTCGATCCAGCCGGGCCAGTACTTCCTGATCGCGGAAAGTTTCGGCGCGAACGGCGTGAACACCCTTCCGACGCCCGACGTCACCGGCACGATCGCGATGTCGGCGACGGCGGCCAAGGTGGCCCTGGTCAGCAGTACGACGGCGTTGAGCGGCGCCTGTCCGTCTGGCGCTATCGTGGATATCGTCGGCTACGGCGCGACAGCGAATTGCTTCGAAACGGCCGTAGCACCCGCGCCGTCAACGACCACCGCCGACGTCCGCGCCGCTGGCGGCTGTACAGACTCCGGCAACAACAGCACCGACTTCGCCGCGGCCGCTCCGACGCCGCGCAACACGGCCTCACCGACGCACTCCTGCTCGAACAACGCGCCGACGATCACTCCGCCGGCAAACCCGATCGCGACCGTAACGCAGAACGCCGCGCCGTTCCCGGTCAACGTCACCGGCAGCGATGACGGAGGCCTATACAACTGGTCGGCCACGCCGGGCACTGGCGTCGCGTCCGTGACCGTCACCGGCGGTCAGGGTACGAACACCGTTACGTACACGGTGACTCTGACGGCCGGCTTCACCGGCACGGCGAGCTTCACCGCGTCGCTCACCGACAACGTCAACGGGCCGGCCACGCAGGCGGTCAACATCACCGTCAATCCTCCCGCTCCGCCGCCGGCTCCGACCGGACTCAATGCCACTGCCGGCAACGCGCACGTGCTGCTGTCGTGGAACGCGGTCGGTAGCGCGACCAGCTACAACGTCAAGCGCTCGACCTCCACCAACACGGAGACGACGATCGCCTCCCCCGGAACGAACAGCTACGACGACACGAGCGCGGTCAATGGCACCACCTACTTCTACGTCGTCAGCGCAGTCGGCGCGGGCGGTGAAGGAGCGAATTCATCCGAGGCCAGCGCGACGCCGCAGGCAGCACCGGCGGCACCGGCGGGATTGACGGCAACGCCGGGCGACTCGCACGTCGCACTGTCCTGGACCGCATCCCCTGGCGCGGCAACCTACACCGTCATGCGCGGCACGGCGCCGGGCGGCCCGTACGGCACGACGTTCCCGGGACTCGTCACCACGTCCTACGACGATACGAGCGCGGTCAACGGTACGGCGTACTACTACGTCGTCACGGCCACGAACGGCTTCGGCACGAGCGGCAACTCGAACGAGGCGTCGGCTACGCCGCAATCGCTCGTCGCTCCGACCGGCGTCGCCGCGCAGGTCGGCGATTCCACCGTCATCATCAACTGGAACGCCGTGGTCGGCGCGGCGACGTACAACGTCAAGCGCAGTGCGATCTCCGGCGGCCCGTACACCACGGTCGGATCGCCGTCGGCGACGACCTTCACCGACAACACCGCCGTCAACGGCAGCACGTACTACTACGTCGTGGCCGGCTTCAGCGGCTCGGAAGGCCCGATCTCCTCGGAAGTCAGCGCCACGCCGAACACGCCCTCGGTCCTCGGCGTCGTCATCAGCCAGGTCTACGGCGGCGGCGGCAACGCCGGCGCGACGTTGAAGAACGACTACGTCGAACTGTTCAACCGCGGCACGCAGACGGTTTCGCTCAACGGTTGGTTCGTTCATTACTCGTCCGCGACCGTCACGGTGTGGAACTCGCCGGTGCTCGCGACAACCACGCCGACGCCACTCACCGGCGCGATTGCACCGGGCCACTACTACCTCGTGCAGGAAGCGGCAGGCGCAAACGGCGCTGCCGCAAGTCTTCCGGCTCCCAATGCCACCGGAACGATCGCGCTGAGCGCCACGGCCGCCAAGATCGCGCTGACCAACACCGCGACGATCGCCGTGCAGTGTCCGAGCGGTGGTTCCGTCGCGGACTTCGTCGGCTATGGCCCGACGGCGAATTGCTCCGAGACGAGCCCGACCCCGGTGCTCACGAACACGACCGCCGCGGTCCGCAACAGCAACGGCTGCGTCGACACGAACAACAATTCGTCCGACTTCACCGTCGTCACGCAGCCGCTGAACCCGCGCAACAGCGGCGCGCCAGCCAATAACTGCAGCATCATCAACAATCCGCCGTCGATCACCCCGCCAGCCGATCCGATCGCCTCGGTGGCGCAGGATGCGTCGCCGTTCCCCGTCAACCTCGCAGGCAGCGATGACGGCGGCGTCTACGTCTGGTCCGCCACGGCCGGCACGGGCATTTCGAACGTCAGCGTCAGCAACGGGCAGAGCACCGCGAACGTGACGTACACCGTCACGCTCGTAGCCGGCTTCAATGGCACGGCCACCTTCACCGCAATGCTCAGCGACGGCATCAACCCGCCCGTCAATCAGACCGTCCACATCCAGGTCACGGTCGCCGGCGGCAACAACCCGCCGGTCATCACACCGCCCGCGAATCCGATCATCACGGTCGCGCAGGATCCGCCGCCGTTCACCGTCAACCTGTCGGGAACGGACGATGGCGGCATCTTCAACTGGACGGCCACGCCGGGAACAGGAGTGGCGAGCGTCAACGTCACCGCCGGACAGAGCACGTCCACGGTCACCTACACGGTCACGCTGAATGCCGGCTTCAACGGCACGGCCACGTTCACCGCAACGCTCTCGGACAATGTCAACCCGCCGGTGAACCAGGCCGTGAACATCAACGTCCTGCCCGCCGGCGCGACGCCGAACCATGTCGTCATCAGTCAGCTTTATGGCGGCGGCGGGAACTCGGGCGCGACGTATACGAATGACTTCATCGAGCTCTTCAACCCCACCGCCTCGCCGGTGAGCCTGGCGGGATGGAGCGTGCAGTATTCGCCCGCCACGAACACCGGAGCATTCACGGGCCTGCAGCCGATCGGCGGCACGATCGGACCGGGCGAGTACTACCTGATTTCGCTCGCATCCGGCGGCGCAGTGGGCAGCCCGCTCCCCACCGCGAACGTCGTCAACAACAGCGGCTTCAACATGAGCGGGACGACCGGCAAGGTCGCTCTCGTCAACACCGGCACTCCGGTGCCCGGTCCCTGCTCGGCAACGGCTACCGACACCGATATCGTCGATCTCGTCGGCTACGGCTCGGCCAACTGCAACGAAGGCGGCACAAACGCGCCGACGCCGAGCAACACGACATCCGACTTCCGCAAGAACGGCGGCAACACCGATACCAACGTCAACGGCAACGATTTCATCACCGGGACTCCGAACCCGCGGCGCACCACACCGATCCAGGAGTTCGGACCGGCGGTCGTCAATACCGATCCGGCGAACAACGCCAGCTCCGCGCCGCGCGACGCCAGCATGATCATTACGTTTACCGAACTGGTCGACGTCGATCCGGGCTGGTTCAACATCAATTGCTCGACGACGGGCGTGCACAACGACGCCACGGTCGTGGAAGGCGCTCCGGATACCTGGGTGATCACGCCCAACGTGAACTTCGTCGCTGCCGAGCAGTGCTCCGTCACGATCTTCAAGGACTTCGTCCACGACCGCGACACTGACGACAGCCTGCCGGGCACCGACACGCTTCCGGCCGACTACACCTGGACGTTCACCGTCTCCACCGGCACCGCGCCGCCGTATCCGTTCAACGTTCACCTGACGATGGGCAACCCGTCCAACGCCACGACGAGCCTCTCGAACCCGAACAACTACCTGATGCAGAAGCCCGAGATGTCCATCTCCTACAGCCGCGACCTCGGCCGGCCGAACTGGGTGAGCTGGCATCTGACCGACGAGTGGGTCGGCTCGCTTACGCGCGTCGATACGTTCCGTCCCGATCCCGAAGTCCCGCCGACGTGGTATCGCGTTCTGGCCAGCGATTTCTTCGCCTCCGGCTTCGACCGCGGCCACATGACTCCGAACGCCGACCGCGACAAGGAGACGTCGATCCCGATCAACCAGGCCACCTTCCTGATGTCGAACATGGTCGCGCAGGCGCCGGACAACAATCAGGGACCGTGGGCGAACCTGGAGAACTATCTCCGTTCACTCCTTCCCGCTGACGAGCTGTACATCGTCTCCGGACCGGCCGGTACCGGCGGCACCGGCAGCAACGGCGGCACCACCAACACGGTCGCCAATGGACACGTCACCGTTCCGGCCAGCACCTGGAAGTGCGCGCTGGTTTTAGCAAAAGCATCCGGCGATGACGTGGCCCGCGTGACCGCGTCGACGCGCACCATCTGCGTGATCATGCCCAACATCCAGGGCATCCGGAACGACGACTGGCACATCTACCTCAAGAGTGTGGATCAGATCGAAGCGCTCTCCGGCTACGACCTTTTCTCCAACGTCCCGCTGGCGATCCAGAACGCGATCGAGGCCGGCGTCGACGGATCCAACCCGCCTGGTACTGGCGATCAGTCGACGAGTACGAATGAGGATGTCCAGAAGTCGATCACGCTCGATGCGGCCTCGCCCGCCGGCGCGCTCACCTACACGATCCTGACCGGTCCCTTCCACGGCGGTCTGACCGGCACCGGCGCCAACCGCACGTACACGCCCGCACCGGACTACAACGGTACCGACACATTCATGTGGCGCGTCAACGACGGCACGAACAACTCGAACACCTCCACGTTCACCATCAATGTGACCGAGGTGAACGATCCGCCGACGGCGGCGGACGACAGCAAGTCGACCACGGCGAACAACGCGCTCACGTTCGCCAGCAGCGATCTGACCACCAACGACTCGCCGGGACCGGCCAACGAAGCCGGCCAGGCGCTCACCGTCACGAACGTGACCGCTACCGCGACCACCCACGGCTTCGTTGCGCTGAACAGTGGGAACGTCACCTACACGCCGGACGCCGGTTACTCCGGTCCGGCCAGCTTCACTTACACGGTCTGCGACAACGGCACGACCGCGGGATCGCTCGATGCGCAATGCACCACGGCCACCGTGAACGTGACAGTCAATCCGCAGGTGACGACGCACTTCAGCGTCACCGCGCCCGCCAACGTCACCAGCGGCACGGCCTTCAACGTGACGGTCACCGCGCTCGACGCGTCGAATGCAACCGTCACCAGTTATACCGGCACGGTTCACTTCACCAGCTCCTCGGCTGGTTCACTTCCGGCGGATTACACCTTCGTCGCCGGCGACAACGGCGCGCATACGTTCAGCGTCACGCTGACCTCGACCGGCGCGCGGTCGATCACGGCAGCGGATGGCGGCATCACCGGCAGCGCCAACACCACCGTCGCGGCGCCGCCCGCCACGCACTTCAGCGTCAGCACCCCTGCAAACGTCACCAGCGGCGCGGCCTTCAACGTAATCGTCACCGCGCTCGATGCTTCGAACGCGACTGTCCCCGGCTACACCGGCACCGTTCACTTCACCAGCTCCTCGGCCGGATCACTTCCCGCCGACTACACGTTCGTCGGCGGCGACAGCGGATCGCACACGTTCAGCGTGACGCTCACGTCGACTGGCGCGCAGTCGATCACCGCGACGGACGGCGGCATCACCGGCAGTGCCAACACCACCGTCGCACCGCCGCCCGCCACGCACTTCAGCGTCAGCGCACCAGCGAACGTCACCAGCGGCGTTGCGTTCAATGTGACGGTCACGGCGCTCGACGCATCCAACGCTCCTGTCCCGAGTTACACCGGCACCGTCCACTTCACCAGCTCCTCGGCCGGATCACTTCCCGCCGACTACACGTTCGTCGGTGGCGACAACGGCTCGCACACCTTCAGCGTGACACTGACGTCGACCGGCCCCCAGTCGATCACCGCCACGGACGGCGGCATCACCGGCAGCGCCAACACGACCGTCGTTCCGCCGCCCGCCACCCACTTCAGCGTCACCGCGCCGGCAAACGTCACCAGCGGCGCGGCGTTCAACGTGACCGTCACCGCGCTCGATGCGTCGAACGCCACCGTCCCCGGCTACACCGGCACCGTTCACTTCACCAGCTCCTCGGCCGGATCGCTCCCCGCCGATTACACGTTCGTCGCCGGCGATAACGGCGCGCATACGTTCAGCGTGACTTTGACCTCGACCGGCGCGCAGTCGGTCACCGCCACCGATGGCGGCATCACCGGCAGCGCGAACACGACAGTCGCCCCGCCGCCCGCCACACACTTCAGCGTTAGTGCGCCGGCGAATGTCACCAGCGGCATTGCCTTCAACCTCACCGTCACCGCGCTTGACGCGTCCAACGCTCCCGTCCCGAGTTACGTCGGCACCGTCCACTTCACCACCTCCTCGGCCGGATCACTTCCAGCCGACTACACCTTCATTGGCGGCGACAACGGCTCGCACACATTCAGCGTCACGCTGACGTCGACCGGCGCGCAGTCGGTCACCGCCACCGATGGCGGCATCACCGGCAGCGCCAACACGACAGTCGCTCCGCCGCCCGCCACCCACTTCAGCGTCAGCGCGCCGGCAAACGTCACCAGCGGCGCGGCGTTCAACGTGACCGTCACCGCGCTCGACGCGTCGAATGCCACTGTCCCCGGCTACACCGGCACCGTTCACTTCACCAGCTCTTCGGCTGGATCGTTGCCGGCTGACTACACCTTCGTCGGTGGTGACAGCGGCACGCACACCTTCAGCGTCACGCTGACGTCGACCGGCGCGCAGTCAGTCACCGCCACGGACGGCGGCATCACCGGCAGCGCCAACACCACCGTCGCACCGCCGCCTGCAACGCACTTCAGCGTCAGCGCACCGGCGAACGTCACTAGCGGCGTTGCCTTCAGCGTGAACGTCACGGCGCTCGATGCGTCGAACGTGATCGTCCCGACCTACACCGGCACCGTTCACTTCACCAGCTCCTCGGCCGGATCGCTGCCTGCTGATTACACCTTCGTCGGCGGCGACAACGGCTCGCACACATTCAGCGTCACGCTGACGTCGACCGGCGCGCAGTCGATCACCACCACGGACGGACCGATCATCGGCAGCGCCAACACCACCGTCGCGCCGCCTCCTGCCACGCACTTCAGCGTCAGCGCGCCTGCAAGCGTCACCACGAGCACTCCGTTCAACGTCACCGTCACGGCACTCGCCGCCTCAAACGCCACCGCCACCGGCTACACCGGCACCGTCCACTTCACCAGCTCCTCGGCCGGAACTCTCCCGGCGGATTACACGTTCGTCGCAGGCGACAACGGCGCACACACATTCAGCGTGACGCTCAACTCGCCCGGCTCGCAGACGGTCACCGCCACCGATACGGTGAATGTCTCGATCACCGGCAGCGCGTCGGTCAACGTCATCTGTCCGCCGGCGCCGGCTCCGACCGCGAATGCCTCGAACAGCGGCCCGGCCTGCGCCGGATCGACCGTCAATCTCTTCGGCACCGGCAACGGCTCGATCTTCTCCTGGACCGGCCCGGGCGGCTTCCTATCGTCGCAGCAGAATCCGACCGGCATCACCGTCGCGGGCACCTACACCGTGACCGTGAGCAGCCCCGGCCCGTGCGGCGGTAGCGCGCAGGCATCGACGGCCGTCGTCTTCAATCCGACCCCGTCCGCGACGATCACCACGCCCGCCACCGTCTGCTCGACTTCGCCTGGCAACAGCGCGTCCGTGCCGAACGCCGGTGCCGGCGCGACGTACACCTGGTCGATCACAAACGGCACCATCACCGGCGGCGCCGGAACGCCGAGCATCATCTACACCTCCGGGTCGTCAGGCGGCGTACACCTCGCTGTGACGGTGACGACGGCGGCCGGTTGCAGCGCGAGCAGCACCGCGGATGCCGCGATCACAGCGCGGCCGACGATCACGCTTCCGGCTACGATCAACGCTTCCTGCGGCGCGTCGTCGGTCAACATTCCGTTCACACTGACCGGCATCGGACCGTGGAACATCCTTTGGTCGGACGGCATCAGGCAGAACGGCATCACCTCAGCATCGTCATCGCGCACCGTAAACGTGACCACATCGATCGTGCTCAGCGCGATCGTGACCGACGCGAGCTGCTCGAACGGCAGCTCGACGGTCTCGATCAACGTCAGTTCCGCTCCAGTGATCACCACCCAACCTGTCTCTCAGTTCGTCGCGCCGTTGCAGAGCGTCACGTTCACCGTCGCTGCAAGCGGCGGCAACCTCCACTATCAATGGTTCGTTATCAAGGGATTCAGCGCACTGCTTCCCGTCGGGACCGACTCGCCGTCCTACACCACGACGCCGTCGGGACTGGCTGTGTGGTTCGTGAAGGTCTCGAATGCGTGCGGCAACGTCACTTCCTTCCCGGTGACCGCGCTGGTAATCCCGCCGCGCCATCACGCCTCGCATTAACGGTCAGTCACGACGCCGGAGTCCATTCGGACTCCGGCGTCACGGGCGGCCGCCGTTCGGCGCGGCCAGCACCGCGGCAGGCTGCGGGGCCGGATAGGCCAGCGCGTAGAGCCGCAACTGGAACATCGACGTCCACGCGGCCGCGAAAAGCACGATCAGGATGATCAGTCCCGTTTCGCCCGTGCGTACTTCGACGAGCGCCGGCAAGGTCACGAACAGCGCCAGCACCAAAGGCGTCATCAACAGCACGTCGAACAGATACGGATGGAGCGCCACGAGCTGGCTGAAGACGGCGGCGTGGAGCAGATACATCCCGAGGAGCGTCATCAGGATGATGATGGCAATCCGCGGCGCGCGGCCGCGAAGGTAGGCGGCCAGCATGAGCAGCACCGCCGCGACACCGGCGAAGAATAGCGTCTCCCAGCGAAAGAGAAACTCCTTGTTGCCGCTGCGCTGGGCACGAACCAGATCGCGTCCGAACGCGATGTCGAGCGGATCGCCGTAGAACATCGCATCGCCATCGAGGCCGGTCCGGTAGAGAAACCCGGATCCGACGACGGTGACGCCCTTGCTCCTCTCCGATCGCGCGCCGACGAGTTGCAGTCCGAAGATGCTCATCGCCACGAAGCCGGGCAGAAACAGCATGACCAGCAACCGTCTGAGGGGCGGACGTTCTCCGCGAAGCAGAAAGACCGTCGCCAGCCATGCGGCCAGGAACATCACGGCCAGCACAGGCTCGAAATAGACGAGTGCGAAAACCGCCAGTCCCTGCAGCACGGTGATCCGGCGCGTGCGGCGGCCGTCGAGCGCTGCTTCCTCGAGCAGAAAAAAGACGAGCGCGGCGGCCAGGCACCAAGTCTGCGCCGTCAGTTGCCAGAAGAGCGCAAGGTTGTCGGGAAAGGTGAGCCACACCATCTGCGCGCTCACCGCCAGAATGAATGCCGCGAGCGGCGCCGCTCCGAAACGCCGCGCCAGGCGATACGCCAGCAACGCCAAAAGCGCCGAGACCAGCACCGCCACCAGCAGGTTGTGAATTGCCTTCAATCGCCAGCCGTATCGGCCCGTTACTCCGATCCAGATTTTCTCTGCGGCGAAAGAAGTCAGCATCAGCGCGCCGGTTCCGTTGCGGTAAAGGGTCTTGCCGTCCGGCGTCGGCCAGAGCAATCCGTGCGAGGCGAAGTAGCCGTGATCGATCCAGTGCGTGACGACGTTGTGCGACCAGATCGGTTCGATCGCCGTCGACAACTGCGGCACGAGCCGGTGCTGCACCGTCATCCACGAATAGCCGAGGGCGATCAGACCGGCGATGACGAAGAAGCCGTAAAGCCTTCCGCCGCTGAGGCGTTCACCTTCGTTCACCGGCGCCTCGTTTGCCGGAACAGCCATTGCCAGAGCTCCGCGTCGCCGTAGGCGCGGTCCCATGAGTTGTGACCGACTCCGGCGAATTCGACGAGCTTCGCGTCCGCGCCTTCATTCTTCAGCGCCTCGGCCATCCGCCTCGACTCGGAAACCGGAATCACCGGATCGGCATCGCCATGAAACATTCGGATCGGAAGATGCCGCAGCGCGTGCGCGGTGAACGCATACGGATCGCCGCTCCCCATCGTCAGCGGCGATTGCTGCACGGCCGTCGTCGTCTCATGCGGCAGCAGTCCGCCGCACACGACTACCAGCGCGGCAAACGTATCGGGATGCGCAAGCGCGAGATGCCACGTGCCGTAGCCGCCCATCGACAGACCGGTGAGATACACGCGCGCGCGATCACCATGAAACTCGCCGATGCTCTTCTCCAGAGCCGCCATCGCCGCATCCACCGGATCGCCGAGCCAGCGCGAATCCGTCGGCGCCTGCGGGAAAATGGCGATGGCTGGCACGCGGTCCGGATTGGCGCGGATTGCCGCCGCCACACCGATCTGCGTCGACTTCAACCCATCCGCTCCGCGCTCGCCGGATCCGTGCAGAAAAAGAATGACCGGCCAGCTCGTCGACGCATCGAACGCGCGCGGCACATAGACCGTGTATGGATACGCCGTGCCGCGAACGGTTACCGATCGGATCAGAAATCCTGTTTCGTGCGGCGTCATCGTGCGGCACGAGAGTACGCGGCGCACGCAAGTAACGGCAGGCTGTGCAGTCGAAAGCGCACGCGCGAGGATACAACTTCGCTTCGTCACGCATTCGTCTGCACGCGCGACTCCTTTGCTTTACAATCACCGGCGTGATGGGCCCGAAGCGCGAGAAAGCGTTCAACACTGCCTGCCAGGAAGAAGTCTACCGGCAGGTGAAGTCGTATCTCGACGAGCTGGTCGACGAACATTTCGATGATGCCGAGCATTGCGACTTCTATCTGAAGTACGGATCCACGGTCCTCGAGATATCCATCGATCCGTATCAGGAAGACGACGCCGTGATCGAGGTGCTCGCCTTCTGCGTGCAGGGCGTCGAGCCATCTTTCGAGTTGATGACCGAGTTGCTCAAGGTCAACGCCGAAGTCCCGCTCGGCGCGTTCAGCATGGACGGAGAGCATGTGTTCTTCTCGCACTCATTCCTCGGACGGCGCCTTCGTCCGGAGCAGCTCATCGCCTCGCTCGACGTCGTCGCCAACGTCTCCGACGAATACGACGAGAAGCTCGTGGCGAAGTATGGCGGCGAGACCGCTATCGACTGTCTGCGCAGCGGCGGTTTCCGTCCTCCGGTCCAGCTCGCCGCGCGAAAGGCGGACAGTAATTGAATCGTGCGGCATACCGCTTGCTGTTTCGTAGCGATATGACGACCCGATTTTCTTCCGCCGCATCGGCGCTTCTGATCTGCGGCGCGTTGCTGACGCATTGCACGGGCGGCCAGGAAGGCAATGCCGCGGAAGAACAGGCGCCGAAGAAGAACGGCATCGCCGCGACTTCGACAGCTTCTACGCAAACGGCCGCGCAGCCCGCTCAGGTCGACGCGAAAGCGGCGCTGAAATCGATCAGTCCCGCCATCCCCATCTACGCAGGCGCGCGCTACCGCGACGACCTCACCCGCCGCGACTCGGTGATGATCCACAACCAGTACGGTCCGACCGCCGAGGTCTACACGCTGGCCACGGACGACTCCTTCCCGCAGGTCTACCACTACTACACCACGTACCTCGCGCAGTTCCGCGCCTTCCCCGCGCAGTCGCCGTATCCGGCGCCGCAGACATGGCGCACGCTCGAGGTGCAGCTCAATCAGGCCATGCAGGACCCGTTCATCCCCGGCGACATGCTCAAGCCGGGCGACAAACAGGTCACGCTGCAGGTCGCCGAGACCGAGGCCGAGCCGAAGACGGTGATCCGGTACGTCATCACGCAGAAGCCGATCGCATCGGCCGAGGTGCAGAGCCCGAAAGCGGCTGGTTCGCCGAACGCGTTTGACAGAGAGTGACCTCGGTCGTATTGCAGCCGGACGTTTGAATCGCATGTACCCGTGGCGCCGCATCGTCATCCCAACCGATTTCTCGACTGCCGCCGAGTGGTCGTTCGACTCGGCCGTACAACTGGCGGGCTCCACCGGCGCGGAGCTGGTCATCCTGCACGTCCGCTCCACGCGCACGTCGAATCCTGACGAGCTGCGCTTCCCGGCCGACGATGCCCTCTACGCGTATGCGGAGAATTATGAGCTGGAGAAGCTGCGCGATCATGCCCGCCGCCGGAACTCGGACGTCGCCACGCGGCTCGTGGTCCAGCGCGCTCCCGATGCCGGTGCGGCCATCTGCCAAACCGCGGCCGAGGAGAATGCGGATCTCATCGTCATCTCCACGCACGCCCGGCATCATGTCGCGCACCTGATCATCGGCTCGACCACGCTGAGCGTCCTTTCGGGACCGCCGGTGCCGGTGCTGGCCATCCGCTACGGAATCGAGCGGCGGAACGGCTTCGGACGCATCCTCGTCCCCGTCCATTTGAACCAGCACTCGACCGACGCCGCGTCGCTCGCCGCAGCGATCGCGAAGCGGCAGAGCTCCGAAGTGCACCTCATCATCGTGTGCGACGACGGGACCCGCGCAGCAGCCGACGCGCTCATCGCCGAAATGACGGCGGACCTCTTCGCCGGCGTGAATGTGAAGCCGATCGTGTTGCAGGGAAAGGACATCGACTCCGAGCTGGTGCGCTACGCGCGCGGGGCCGACGCCGATGCACTCTTCCTCAATGCCGCGGCCCACGAGATCAGCGCGCGCAAGCAGGACATCATCCGGCAGGTGGACGCGCCGGTGATGCTGGTTCCTCCCGCCGCGCCACCCGTCCCCTGACTCAAAAAAACTTTTTTTGATGGGGGGTAGGGATTTCCCGGGTTCGGGACACTCCTACTACGGACCCGGTTATGAAACTCGTATCAATGAATGGAAGTGTCGCCGGGCAGGACCCGGCGACAGAGACGATTTTCCTCTCGCAACGGCATGCTTCGTTTCTGGCGAAGATGTCGGGCGAGATCAATCCCGAGATGCCAAAGGCATTCGGGTGGCCCCATGCAATCCGCACGATTCTCGACCGCATCGAAGAGAGCAACATCGACCTCACTGTTGCAAGCAGTGAATATGAAATCGCTCAACTCGCGGCAGGCGAGCTGCGCGCGAAAGGCCGGAGGCGTACAGCAACATCCCGTGCTTAGCGGGTTTTCCGATTCTTCATCGGCGATCCGGTCAGGAGCTCAACTAGCGATCCGATCGAATCCGCCTGTGAAAGATCGACGTTGCTCTGGAAAGCAGCTTCGATCAATCCTCGGATGATTTCCGCGCGGCTGATTGCCTTGCCATGCTTCAGACGAATGTCGATGGCCAGACGATCAAGATACGCGACATGCCGATCCAACAGGACGACTGTGATCTTCGCCCAGGGCTCGGTGTGAACAATGGGTCTCCCGCGATTGCTTTTTACTGGTTGCACACGTTCTCCTCTCATACGGTTTTTTGGACAAACCGCGGACAGTGTAATGCCGTCCGGGCATCCGCGTCCATCAGTATTTAAAGACTGAACAGCTTAAGTGAACGATTCTGGCGCGAAGGGGAGTCGCCCGGAAATCTTACGCGCTCTTTCGCCAGCCGCAAAGCGCAAAGTCGCGGCCCACTCCCGCCTCAGCTCATCGCCCGCTTGTCGAACGCTCTCAGTCCCAGGTACATGAAGAGGACTGTCAGGATCACCAGCGCCCCGAGAATCAGCGGCACCGGCATGTGCGGCACCGCCGGCGTCAGCGCGGCGCGCATCCCCTCCGACACGTAAACGAGCGGGTTGATGAGCACCAGCCACTTCATCACCGGCACGTGGCTCAGTCCCGCCCACGGGTAGTACGTGCAGCCGAACATGATCATCGGCGCGACGATGACGCTGAACATCAGACCGATCTGCTGCGGCGCGATGCCGGTGCCGAGGTAGAGGCCCATCGCCGAAAACGCGGCGCCGCCGAGGACTGTGACCACGAGCAGCAGCGGTGCGTTGCGGAAGCTGAGGCCGGGAATCGGTCCCATGATCAGCCGCGCCACCGGCAGAACGAAGACCGCGGCCACGATTCCCTGCAGCACGCCCGCGACGACTTTCTCGGCGGCTACGAAATGAATCGGCACCGGCGACAGCAGCCGGTCTTCGATCTCTTTCGTGAATCCGAAGTCCTGCATCATCGGCAGGGCCACCGACTGGATCGCGGAGAGCGTCAGGCTCAGCGCGACGACGCCGGGCAGCATCGTGGTTGAGTAGCCGGCCGGGATCATCCCCATCTTCGGCAGCAGAAAGCCAAAGACGATGACGAAGAGGATCGGCTGCAGTGCCGTGCGCATGAGGAAGTACGGCAGCTCGCGGCGAGCGACGGTGAGGTCGCGCAGCAGAATGGCCACGAAGACTCGTGAGGGTGCGACGGGAGTGAGCGAGTCCTCGGTCATGTCAGTTTCCTTCCGGTGAGCGAAATGAAAAGCGTCTCCAGGCTGGGACGCGAAAGATGGATGTCGCGCACGATCCTGCCGTGCGCTTCGCCGGCGTTGATGAGCGCCGGAATCAGCTCGCCGCCTCGCTTGCTGAAGACGCGCAGCAGCGGCCCGCGAGCCTCTGCGTTCGACACGCCCTCGATCGAGCGCGCCGCATCTGCAGCCACCGAGGCATCGCCGTCGAAGGTGACCTCGACGAGCGTGTCGCCGGGAGCCTTTGCCTTCAGCGCTGCGGGCGTGTCGAGTGCGAGCAGTTTTCCCTCATCGATGATGGCCAGCCGGTCGCAAAGCTGATCGGCTTCCTCCATGTAATGCGTCGACATCACGATCGTCCTCCCCTGCCCGTGCAACTCGCGCAGGATTTCCCATAACGAGAGCCGCGCTTGCGGATCGAGGCCGACCGTCGGCTCGTCGAGGAAGATCACGCGCGGATCGTGCGTCAAGGCGCGCGCGATCATCAGCCGCTGCTGCTGGCCGCCGGAGAGTTGGTCGACCTTCGCGTTCATTTTGTCGGCGATGCCCAGCCTCTCCAGCAACTCAGCTCCCCTTCTCGCCGCCTCGGCGCGCGCAATCCCGAAGTAGGTGGCGTGGAAGATGAGGTTCTCGATTACGCTGAGACTGCGATCCGGATTCGGCCGCTGCGGTACGACGCCGATGCGCCGCCGCACCGCGGCCGGTTCGGTAGCGACGTTCGCGCCTGCAACGACTGCTTCCCCCGAGGTGATGCGCACGCGCGTGGTGAGGATGCCGATGAGTGTCGTCTTTCCCGCGCCGTTCGGCCCGAGGACGCCGAAGAACTCACCGTCCGTGACCGCGAGGTCGAGCGAATCGATGGCCACGATGCCGCCGGCCGGCGGTGTCGGAGGCGCGGGCACACCGCGGCGTTTCTTAATGGCCGGCGCGGGATAGACCTTGCGCAGCGAGCGGCTTTCGATGGCGTTCATTCGAGACGGCAAAGGATATCCGAAGCAATCTGTAACGTTGCGGCGTCCGTAGTCACTACGAAAGTGAGATGACAGAGATGTTCGGCCAACTGCAATGGAACTTCGCGATCGACGACGCCGGATGCGCGCGCCTCATGCACGCCAGCGCGCCGGCCGCCGTCGAGACGATTACCCCCGGCGAGTACCTGGTCACGCTACTGCCGCTCGCCACCGCGCGCGAATTCGGACTCACCGCCGAGGTCGAAGGCGCCTCCGGCTTCATCGCCGCGACACCGGGAGACGATGATGGCAACAAGCCGAACACCGTTCGCGTCCTGACCGTGCGTCCCGACAACACCTTCGGCCCGAGTCCTTTCCGCCTCGTGCTGCGGACGGTGTAGCTACTTCACGGAAGCCATGAATCGCTCGATGTCCTCCGCCTTCCGCGGCGAGCCGGATGACAGCAGCTTCGCGCCCGTCTCCGTGATCACGACGTTGTCTTCGATCCGGACGCCGATGCCTTCGTAGCGGTCCAGGTTTTTCGCGATCGAGGCTTGCTCCTCCTTCGTCAGCTTCAGGTAGACCGGACTGGCGAGGATGTCGTTCTTGCGCACGTAAATCCCAGGCTCGACGGCGAAGACCATGTTCGGCTCGATCCTGCGGTCGCGATCGGTCACATCGTGCGTATCGAGGCCGATATGGTGCCCGGGCGCGTGTCGAAAATACAGATAGACCTGCCTCGGCTCGCTCTTCGTGATCAGGCCGAGACGCAGCAACTCGCGGCCGACCACGGCAATTGCGGCGTGATCGGCATCGCGGAAATGGCCGCCCGGTTTCAGCGCAGCGATGGCAGCTTCCTGCGCCTCGAAAACAGCATTGTGGATGGCGCGCTGGTCAGCGGTGAACTTGCCGTTGGCGGGATACGTGCGCGTCACGTCGGCGGAGTAGCCGAGGTACTCCGCGCCGAGATCGGTCAGGAACAATCCGGCGCGATCGACCGCGGCGTTGTTGGCCATGTAGTGCAACGTGGTCGTGTTCGCGCCCGAGGCCACGATCGACGGAAAGCCCCAGCAGCACGTGCCGAGGTCTTTGTAAGTGAAGTCGACAACGGCGTCGACCTGGTTCTCGCTCGTCGCCGTCAACACTCGCTTCATCGCTGCTTTCTGCGCGGCCTCAGTGATGTCGATGGCGCGCTGGATGAGGGCAATTTCGGCGGGACTCTTCACTTCGCGCATGGTCGTAAGCAACGGCTGCGCGTCGCGAAAACGGAGTGCGGCGAAGCGTTCGCGCAGGTCCTTTACGAACTGCTGTTCGTCACTCAGAGGCGGATTCGGACCGAAACTCCGCATTTCATTCACGGTCCAGAGCTCGGCCGCCGCCGCGGTCGTCGCATTGTAGAAATTCGGCATCGCACGCGGAGGGATGCGTTCCGTCGAATCCGGGCCCATCCACGCGCCGCCCGAAAGAGCCGCATTGACGAACCCGCGCCACCGTCCCGACGACTCGATCCGCTTGATGGCGCTGATTTTCGTGATTTCCTCGCGCGGCGGAATCCGTCCCGTCCACACTTCCTGCTGCGGATTGCGATCGCGCACAAACAGCACCTCGGCGAATTCGGCATCGCCGGGAACCATCACCAGCGTGGTGTCCTCCTCGTCGATGCCGGTCAGATAGAGGAGATCGTCGCTCTGACGGAACGGCCACTCCTGATCGCCGCTGCGAATCTGCAGCTTGGGCGAGAAAGCGACGAAGATCGCGTTCGGTCCGATCTCCTTGGCCAGCCGCGCGCGGCGCACCGCGTATTCGGCGGCGTCGATCGTAGGCTTCTGGGCGAGGAGCGGCGCGGCCGCAAGGAGGGCAATGAGAACCGTCATCAGTCTGCGCATGCCGGTATCGTAATCCGGTGAACTACCTCGCGCACCTGTTGCTGGCAAAACAAACCGCCGAATCGCTGATCGGAAACCTGGCCGGCGACTTCGTGAAAGGACGCATCGGCGACGACGTGCCGCCGGAAATCGCGGAAGGAATCCGCCATCACCGCCGCGTCGATGCCTTCACCGATTCGCACCCCTCGGTCGCCGCATTCCGCCGCGTGCTGATCCCCGAGCACGGCCACTACGCGCGCGTCATCGCGGACGTTTTCTTCGATCACTTTCTGGCGATCGATTTCACCCGATACGCATCCGAGGAGTTGGATGTATTTCTGCGCCGCGTCTATGCCACCATCGATCCGCACATCGACGAGCTTCCCGGCCGTCTGCGATTCGTCTATCCGCGAATGCGCGACGACGGCTGGCTCGAGTCGTACCAGTCGCTCGAAGGAATCCGCCTTGCGCTCGGCGGTATCTCGCATCGACTCTCGCGGCGCCCACAACTCGCGCCGTCCGTGCGGTTTCTGGAGGATGGCGGAACTCGATCCGAACTGGAACGCCTCTTCCACGAATTCTTTCCGGATGTGATGGCGCTGTAGAGCCGAAAACCGTTTCACCACAGAGACACAGAGGACACAAAGAAATCCCTCTCTGTGTTCTCTGCGTCTCTGTGGTTCAATCCGCCCCGTGACCGAAAAAAGCATCCAGGAAACCTACGCGCCGCAGAACCGCTGTTTCGGCTGCGGGCCGGCCAACGACAAAGGACTGCGCATCCGCAGCTTCCGCGACGGCGACGAATTCGTCTGCGACTGGACGCCTGAGCCGCATCACGCGGCATTCGACAACGTCCTGAACGGCGGCATCATCGGCGCGCTGCTCGACTGCCACAGCAACTGGGCCGCGACGATCGTGCTGATGGAGCGCAACGGCAGTTCGACGCCGCCGTGCACGGTCACGTCCGACTTTCACGTCTTCCTGAAACGTCCCACGCCCATGGCGCCGCTGCGGATCCGCGCGCATGTCGTCGAAGCGTCAGACGATCGCGCCGTCGTCGAGGCATCGATCGAGTCGAACGGCAAGTTCACCGACACCTGCCGCGGCACGTTCGTGGCCGTGAAGGAAGGGCACCCGGCATATCACCGATGGTGAAGCGAATGTTGAATGTTGAATGATCAATGTTGAATGAAGCCACGATCCATTCAACATTTAACATTCAACATTCACCATTTAACATTCAGCCTTGAGCGTTCAACCTCCTGCAAACATAACCGCCGAACGGGCGCGTCTGACCGGCGCTCCCCAGGACATCGCCCGCTGGCGAAAGTGGGGGCCGTATCTGGCCGACCGCGCGTGGGGCACCGTTCGTGAGGACTACAGCGCGAACGGCGATGCCTGGTCGTACTTTCCTCACGATCTCGCGCGATCGAAGGCGTTCCGCTGGGGCGAGGACGGCATCGCTGGTTTCTGCGACCGCTACCAGATCCTCTGCTGGTCGCTGGCGCTTTGGAACGAGCAGGACGCGATTCTCAAGGAACGCTACTTCGGCCTCGTGCCGGGCGAGGCAAATCACGGCGAGGACGTCAAGGAGTGCTACTTCCATCTCGACGCTCTGCCGAGTCACGCGTATCAGCGGCTGCTCTATAAGTATCCGCAACGCGCGTTTCCATATGGTCAACTAGTTGACGAGAATGGGCGACGCGGCGGGCACGATTCCGAGTTCGAGCTGATCGACACCGGCATCTTCGACGACAGCCGCTACTTCGACGTCGTGATCGAGATCGCGAAGGAAGATGCCGACGCGCTGGTCTTCCGTATCACCGCGCACAACCGCGGTCCCGAGCGCGCGCCGTTGCATCTCATCCCGCAGCTCTGGTTTCGCAACACCTGGAGTTGGAGCGGCGAGCCCGTTCCGCCGCCGTCAATTCGCGCGATCGAGATCGACGGGCATCCTGCCCTGCTCGCCGACGACACGAGCACGCCCCCGCTGGCCGGCCTGCTCCACAACGCCCACATGGGCCCGCACGTGCTGGAGTTTCCGTCCGGCACCGAGCTGCTATTTACAGACAATGAGACGAACGGTCCGCGCGTCTGGGGTCCGGGCGCGCAGTCGCGCAGCCGCTACGTGAAAGACGCCTTTCATCGCCGCATCATCAACGGCGAGCACGACGCCGTGAACCCCGCGAACGTCGGAACGAAAGCGTGCGGTTGGCAGCGCGTCGAGATCGATGCAGGCGCGTCGTACAGCGTGACCATGCGCCTCGCGCCGAGCGGACATCCGCGCGGCAGCGACGACGTCATCGAAATTCGACGCGCCGAGGCCGACGAGTTTTATGAGGTGATCCATCCGAAGAAAGCGTCGGCCGAGGAACGCAACATCCAGCGGCAGGCCTTCGCGGGACTGCTCTGGTCGAAGCAGAGTTACCTGCTCGACGTCGACATCTGGCTCGATGGCGACGATCCGAAATGGCCGCCGCCGGCGGAGCGCGAGCACGGCCGCAATGCGCGCTGGCGCCACCTCAACTCCATGCGCATCCTGTCGATGCCGGACAAGTGGGAGTACCCGTGGTTCGCCGCGTGGGACCTCGCCTTCCACACCGTGGTCATGGCGCTCATCGACGCGCATTTCGCCAAGGAGCAGCTCTGGCTGATGCTGTTTGAGCAGTTCCAGCATCCGAACGGACAGATCCCGGCGTACGAATGGGAGTTCTCCGATCTCAATCCGCCGGTCCACGCGTGGGCGGTCTGGCGCGTTTACAACATGGACCGCATCCGCAACGGCGCCGACCGGCCGTTTCTCGAGAAGTGCTTCCACAAGCTGATGCTGAACTTCACCTGGTGGGTGAACAAGGTCGACCGCGAGGGCAACAACGTTTTCGAGGGCGGTTTCCTCGGGCTCGACAACATCGCCGTCTTCGACCGCAGCAATCCGCTCCCCGGCGGCGCGTCACTCGAACAGAGCGACGCCACCGGCTGGATGGGCATGTTCTCGCTGGTGATGATGCGCATGGCGCTGGAGCTGGCGCGCGAGAACGCCGCGTACGAGGGTCTGGCCACGAAGTTCTTCGAACACTACGTCTACATCGGCGCGGCCATGAAGATGATGCGCGGCGACCGGACGCTCTGGGACGACGCCGACGGCTTCTTCTACGACCTGCTGCGCTTCCCCGACGGCACCAACGTCCCGTTCCGCGTCCGCTCGCTCGTCGGCCTCATTCCGCTTTACGCGATCGAGCGGCTGGAGCGGAAATGGCTCGAGCCCTTCGCGGTCTTCCGCGAAAACTTCGACTGGTTCATGAAGCACCGCGCCGACATCGTCGATTACTGCGTCACCACCGTCCACGACAACGGCAACACGACGCACATACTGGCTGTTGTCGATCAGAATCAGCTCCAGCATCTACTGGCTCGCGTCGCCGATCCGGAGGAGTTCCTCTCCACATTCGGATTGCGCAGCCTGAGCAAGGCGCATCAGCAGCAGCCGTTCGTCTTCGGCAACGCCTCGGTCGCGTACGAGCCCGCCGAAGCCGCGACGAAATTGAAAGGCGGCAACAGCAATTGGCGCGGACCGGTGTGGTTCCCGACGACGTTCCTGATGATCGAGACGCTGCGCAAGCTGGAGAAGGCCTACAGCGGCACGGTTCGCGTAGCGCTGCGCGACGCCCACGATTTTCCCGAGCCCGCGCACCGCGACCTCACCTTTGTCGATACCCGCGCCGACGAAGGCCTCGGCGCCGGCAGCGCGCGCCCCCGCCGGCGCGGCATGACGTTGACCAATGTCCCTGTCCCGCCGCCGGAAAATACGACCACGCTCACGGGACTGGCCGCCGATCTGGCCCGCCGCATGACCAACATCTTCCTCCCCGACGCCGACGGCTACCGCGCCTCGAACGGCCCCCGCGGCAAACGCCAGGCCGAGCTCTTCGCCCACGACCCTCACTGGAAGGACCTGATCTGGTTCTTCGAATACTTCAACGGCGACACGGGAGAAGGCTTGGGCGCGTCGCACCAAACGGGATGGACGGCGTTGGTGGCGAGTTTGATTGATGAGTGGAGCGCGTGATTGGTGGTCGCGGATTGACGCCGGAGACCTTGAACCACAAAGGCACAAAGGACACAGAGAGGATTTCTCAGTGTCCTCAGTGCCTCTCTGGTGAAATCGCTCCCCCGCCCACCCTGCTACAATCCGCGCGCTTTTTTCGGGGACTTCCGTAATGTCGAAAAAGAACATCGTTCATGTCGTCGGGACCGGCACGATTGGCGAGCCGCTGATCGGGCTGTTTACCGATTTCAAGGAAAAGTGGGGCATCGACGAGGTTACGTTCCACAAACGCACACCGAAATCCGACGACAAGGCCATGGTCGAGCATCTCATCAACCATGGCGGCCGTCTCGTGGTCGATGAGGATGCGCGCGACGAGTTCACGCGGCTCGGGCATCGCGTTTCGTTCACGACCGAGGAGGCGCTGGAGAGGGCCACGGTGGTCGTCGATTGCACGCCGGCCGGTCTCGACAACAAAGCGAAGTACTACAACC
>Ga0233356_1000006_pt1 | contig 118686 bp, 94 predicted proteins | sample GEONSFMMS_FD_180700 | JGI IMG/M metagenome (GOLD analysis project Ga0233356, IMG submission 180700) | Soil microbial communities from Shasta-Trinity National Forest, California, United States - GEON-SFM-MS | ecosystem: Environmental > Terrestrial > Soil > Temperate forest > Bulk soil | place...
ACGACGCGCGCGTCATCGCCAGGCTCCACGATCTGGCCGAGGTCTACGAACAGCGCGTTACCGATGCGGCCATGCTCATCACCGCGTGGATTCCGCGCGACGCTCTCCATCAATTCGAGGCGTACGCGGCAACAAGTTTGCTAAAGCCCGCCAAGGTGAGTTGAACATCATGACCCTTACATACCGCCCCGGACCTTCTCTCATCCGGCTCCGAAAAATCCCCAGTCATCGACGGAAAGGATGTGTGCCATGAGCTCTCTCTCTGTGCCTGACGAGCCATTACCACTCTCCCCGCGGCAACCCCGCCCCACTCATCTTCAAACCTACCTTTCGAATCGCGCGCGGCTCTATCCCGACATCACCGACGAGCAGTGGAACGATTGGAAGTGGCAGCAGAAAAATCGGGTCACCACGCTGGCGGAGCTGTCCGCGCTCTTCCCATTCGATGACGTGACCACCGCGCGGCTCGGCGACATCTTCGAGCTCTATCGCACCGCCATCACGCCGTACTACCTCTGTCTCATCGACTTCGACGATCCCAACGATCCGCTGCGCCTGCAGTCTGTGCCAACCGTCGAAGAGCTGCTCAATCCCGGCGAGCTGACCTGGGATCCGCTGAACGAGGAAGGCGACTCGCCCGTCACCGGCATTGTTCACCGCTATCCCGACCGCTGCCTCTTTCTCGTCACGTCCTATTGCCCGCTCTACTGCCGCTACTGCACGCGCAAACGGAAATGGGTCGACGAGGACGGAACGACTGGTCAGCGCCGTATCGAAACGATGATCCAGTACGTCGCAGAGCATCCCGAGATTCGCGACGTCATCGTCTCCGGCGGCGATCCGCTCTCGCTCTCGCTGACCTATCTCGAAAAAATCCTGGCCGGACTGCGCGCCATCCCGCACGTCGAGATCATCCGCTTCGGCTCGCGCGTCCCCGTGTTCCTGCCGCAACGCATCGATGCCGAGATGTGCGCGCTGCTCGAGAAATACCATCCGATCTGGATCAACACGCACTTCAATCATCCGAACGAGATCACGCCCGAATCCGCCGCGGCCTGCGACCGTCTGCTGCGCGCCGGAATCCCTGTCAACAATCAGGCCGTACTGCTGCGTGGCGTGAACGATTGTCCCTACACGATGCGCGATCTCGTGCAGGGACTGATGAAGATTCGCGTCCGTCCGTACTACCTCTATCTCTGCGATCAGGTCATGGGCGCCGAACACTTCCGCACCTCGGTCGGCGAAGGAATCGAGATCATCGAGTTCCTGCGCGGCCACACCTCGGGACTGGCCGTCCCGCAATTCGTGATGGATGCGCCCGGCGGCGGCGGCAAGATCCCGCTGATGCCGAATTACCTCCTCGGTCAGTACAGCGACTCGGTCGTCTACCGCAATTTCGAAGGCGTCATCGGCCGCTACGACGACGTCCCCTCCGCGTCGCACGAATGCGACCGATGCAGCGACCGCGAACACATCGAAGAGCGCGGCGTGGCCAAGCTCCTGAACCGCACCGCTGACCGCTTCGAGCCGCAGCCGGTTCGCGACATCCCGCGCGGGGTGAACATCAAGAAGAAACGGCGCGAGACGTAGTGAAACTGGGTCTGACGTACAACCTCAAGCCTGCCGGCGCCGAGGGCGATCAGTTCGAAGAGTTCGACTCGGTCGAGACGATCGAGGCGTTGAAGTCCGCCATTCGCGCCGCCGGCCACGAGCCAATCCGCCTCGGCTGGGGATTGGAAATGCTCGAAGCACTCGGCCGCGAGCGAGTCGACGGCGTCTTCAACATCGCCGAGGGCGTGGGCGGGCGTGGAAGGGAATCGCAGGTGCCGGCGGTGCTGGAGATGCTCGGGATTCCGTGCACCGGCTCCGATGCGCTTGCGATCGCGCTGACGCTCGACAAAGCGCTGGCGAAGATCGTCGCGAAGAACGCGGGGATCGCAACAGCTCCGTGGTTTGTATGCGACCTGCCGAGCCTCACCAGCACAGACAAGAGTGTCTGTGCCACATCGACCCTGCCCAATCAGCAAGTGTTGCCACAAGGGAAAGCCAATGTGGCACAGACACTCTTGTCTGTGCTTTCGCAAGATGCAGCTCTTGATACTGGTAACCCCTTTCCCGTCTTCGCAAAGCCCGCCGCGGAAGGTTCGTCGATGGGCATCACCGATCGCTCACTGTGTCGCGATCAAGCGGAACTGATCGCCGCGATCGAACGTCTTTCGAAATACGGCCCCGTCCTCGTCGAAGAGTTCCTTCCCGGCGACGAATTCACAGTTGGCATCATCGGAGGAGAAGTCCTCGGCGTGATGCAGGTGCTCCCGCGGGGCGACGACAACGACTTCATTTACTCGCTCGACGTGAAGCGTGATTACCTCAATCTCGTCGATTACCGCCTCGTCGATGCGCCGGATGTCGCCGAGGTCGCGCTGGAGGTCTGGCGCGCGTTCGGTCTTCGCGACGTTGCACGTATCGACGTCCGCCGCGACCGCAATGGCGTCGCGGATTTCGTCGAGGTCAATCCATTGCCGGGCGTGCATCCCATTAACAGCGATTTGGTGATCCTCGCGCGCCTCGCTGGGATTTCGCATGCAGACCTGATCGGACGAATCGTTGCCGCGGCGATCAAACGGTGGACCGCATGAACATCGCCGTCGCATACAACGACGATCTCCACCTCAAGCCGCATCTCAACGAGATCGAGAAACTCGGCGAAGCGGAGGTCATCGACACCGCTCGCGAGATTGCCGAGGTGCTCGACGCACAACTCGTTGCAGTCAAAGACGACGTCGCCGCATCGCTGCTCGAGCTCAGAACCTACGACGTCATCGTGAATCTTTGCGAAGGCGTCCTCGGGCATCCCGATTGGGAAAAGAACTTCGCGCTCGGTCTGGAGATGCTCGGCATCCCGCACACCTCCTGCGAGCCGATCGCCATCGGCATCTGCACGGACAAGAAGCTAGTCAAGCGCATCCTCCTCGCCAGCGGAATTCCGACTCCGAGGTTCTGGCATGCAGAGGAAGGCGGGAAGTGGATCGTGAAACCGTCGCGCGAGGATGCCGGCATCGGCATCGACGCGGCGTCAGTCGTTTCGTCGACCGTCGAAATCGAAGCACGTGTGGAGTACGTCGAGGAAACCTATCGCCAGCCCGCGCTCGTCGAGGAGTTCATCGACGGACGCGAGCTCAATCAGGCCATCTACTTCTCAACGACAGGCCCGGTCGTTCTGCCGCCGGGCGAGATCGTGTTCGATGACAGCCTCGCGAGCAACGAACGCGTCGTCGGATGGAAAGCGAAGTGGGCGAGCGGCTCGCGCGAGGACCGCGGCACGCGCAACCGCACGCCCGCGTTGGTCGATGACAAGACTCGCGATGAACTGAAAGACACCTGTCTTCGCGCCGCGTCAACCCTGGGGATATCCGGCTATGTGCGATTCGACGTCCGGCAGTCCCAGGCAGGCCAGCTATTCATCGTCGACATCAATCCCAATCCCGACATCGGACGCGGCAGCGGCTTCCGCAAAGCGCTGGACGCGGCCGGCATCGCGTTCGCCGATTTTCTGAAGGCGCTTATCATGGCCGCCGCCGCAACCCACCGCCCATGAAAATCCGTCCCGCCGAGGCGCGCGACCGAGAGCGCATTCAGGAAATCCTGGTCGCCACCGCGCATTTCACCCAAGAAGAAGTGCGCTGCGCGATGGAGCTTGTCGACCAGGCGCACGACGAGCCCGAAAAAGGCGATTACTTCGTTCACGTGCTCGACGAGCCGGATGGCGGATCCGTCCAGGGCTATGTCTGCCACGGTCCCACTCCGCTCACCGACGGCGTCTTCGATTTGTACTGGATCGCCGTCGATCCCAAACGGCAGGGACAGGGCATCGGACAACTGCTGCTGCGCTTCGTCGAAAATGAAGTACGCCGCAAGCGCGGACGCATGCTGCTCATCGAGACGTCGTCGAAGGAAAGCTACGCCTCGACGATGCAGTTCTATGAGCGAAGCGGTTACGATGAGATCTCACGAATTAAGGATTTCTACCGCATCGAAGACGACAAAGTCGTCTACTGCAAGAAGCTGACGCCGAGCTGACATGAGCCCCAACCTGACCCTCTACGCTGCGCTCGCGCTGTACGCCGCCGGAACGATCGTGGCACTGGCGACGCTCTTCACGCGCGAGAAGCGCCCGCAACACATCGCCCTAGGCATGATGATCGCCGGCTTCGTCGCGCACACGGTCTGGATCGGCACCATCTGCGTCCGCACGCATCACCCGCCGCTAACAAACCTGCCCGAGGCCGCCGGGTTCATGGCCTGGACGATCTTCGCGGTCGAGCTGGCGCTCTTCATCCGCTACCGCGTTCACGCGGCGTCGTTCTTCGTCTACCCGCTGGTGCTGATGCTGCTGACGCTGTCCGCCGTCGTGCACGAGCCATTCATTCGTACGCCTGCTGGAATATCGCGCCTATTTATCACGCATATATTTCTTACGACAATCGGCGTGGCCGGACTGCTGATTGGACTCGCGTTCGGGGCTCTCGCATGGGTGCAGGACCGGGCATTGAAATCGAAACAGCGCGGCGCGTTGTGGGACTGGATCCCCAGCCTCAACGTCTGCAAGACCGTCAGCTACCGCGCGCTGGCGATTGGATTCAGCCTCTACACCCTCGGCATTCTGGCGGGCATCCTCTGGTCGTATCGCACGACTGCCGAGTTGATGGATCTGCGCGTCAAGCAGGTCGGCGCGATCATCGCCTGGATCCTCTTCGCGATCGTGCTGCAGGCGTACATCAACGATACGTATCGTACGCGGCGCACCGCCGTCATCGGCGCCTGCGCATTCGTTGCGATCATGGTGGCCATTCTGGGGATTCATCATGCGTAAGGTGCGCCCATGCCGCTGATCGTCGTCGGTGTGAACCATCGCACGGCCTCGGTCGATGTGCGCGAACGCCTCAGCATCGCGCCGTCGCGGATGGCGGAGACGCTCGATGACCTTCGCTCGCTCGACGGCATCGACGGCGCGGCCGTTCTCTCGACCTGCAACCGCGTCGAAGCGATCGTCTCCGCGGCCGCCGAGGATGTCATCGAGCCGATCGTGGCGTGGCTGACGCAGCGCGCCGGAACGGCCCGCGCGGAGCTGGAAAAACACGTCTACATCCTCCGTCACGGCGACGTCCTCAAGCACCTTTTCCGCGTGGCCTCGGGACTCGACTCGATGATCGTCGGCGAGCCGCAGATCGCAGGACAGGTCCGCGCAGCGTTCCTGGCCAGCCGCGAGCGCGGCGCGCTCGACTCGCTGCTCTCGCAGGTTTTCGATCAGACCATGCGCGTCGCTAAACGCGTGCGCACCGACACCGGCATCGGCGAGCACGCGGTTTCGGTTCCGTACGCGGCCGTCGAGCTGGCGAAGAAAATCTTCGGCGATCTCCACGGCCTCCAGGTCCTGCTCCTCGGCGCGGGCGACATGGGCGAACTGACCGCCGAGCATCTGTCCGCGTTCGGACTCGAGCAGATCTTCGTGGCCAATCGAGCACACGATCGAGCCATTGAGCTCGCCGAACGCTTTCACGGTCAGGCGGTGAGGTTCGAAAACGTCGAGCCGTATCTGGCGACGTGCGACATCGTCATCGCCTCCACCGCCGCGCCGCACTTCGTCATCGAGAGCGATCACGTGCACCGCGCGCTCGCGACACGCCGTCGCCGCAATCTGTTCCTGATCGATCTCTCCGTGCCGCGCAACATCGACCCAGCCATCGCATCGATCGACGGCGCGTACCTCTACAACATCGACGACCTGCAACAGGTCGCCGACGCCAATCGCGAACTGCGAATGCAGAAGGCGCACGAGGCCGAGGAGATCGTGGAGCGCGAAGTCGAAGGTTTCCGCCGCCGCCTCGTCGCGCAGGATGCCGTACCGACGATCGTCGAATTGCAGGGGAGGCTCGAGGACATCCGCGCCGGCGAATTGGAGAAGTGCTTGCGCCGCATGGGACCGATGAGCGCCGATCAACGCGCCGCCGTCGAGCAACTGTCGATGCAGCTCGTGAACAAGATCCTCCACTACCCGATCCTGCAGCTCAAGGAAGCCGAGGAGCCGGCCGAGCGCGAGACGCTGCGGAAGACCATTCGAAAGATTTTCGGCCTGCGATGAGCCGGAACGTCCGCATCGGCACGCGCGGCAGCCAGCTCGCTCTCTGGCAGGCTAACGAGGTGGCGAGGCAGCTCGCGGAACGCGGTCATCAGACTCAAATCATTCCGTTCAAGACGACCGCCGACAAGCGCCAGGACGTGCCGCTTGCGTCGATCGGCGGCAAGGGACTGTGGGTGAAGGAGCTGGAAGAAGCGCTGCTCCGCGGCGAGATCGAAATAGCCGTGCACAGCCTCAAGGATGTGCCGTCGATCATCGGCGATGAATTCGTCCTGGCCGGTTTCCTGGAGCGCGCCGATCCGCGCGACGCTTGGGTTCAACTCAACGGAACTTCGATCGCGTCATTGCCAGCCAACGCCGTCGTCGGTACGAGCGCGCCGCGCCGCCGCGCGCAGCTTCGCGCGCTCTATCCGCACCTGCGTATCGACGACATCCGCGGCAACGTCGATACGCGCATCAACAAACTCCGCGCCGGCCTCTACGACGGCGCCATCCTCGCCGCCGCTGGCCTCCTCCGTCTCGGCCGCGCCAGCGAGATCACGTCGTACTTTTCGACCGACGAGATGCTGCCCGCATGCGGACAAGGGATCGTCACGATCGAGACATTGCGCGATTCCGCGATCATTGCGTCAACGATCAATCACGCGCCCACGGCGTTCGCCGCGCACTGCGAACGCGGCGTACTGCAAAAATTCGGAACGCTGCTCGACTGCTACTCCGCGTGCGCCGTTCACGCGACGTTCGATGAAGGTTCAATCACCGTTCGTGCGTATTTCGGAGAGCTGGAGGGAGACCGTTCGATTCGCGTGACGCGAAGCGGGCGGGATGCGGATGTCGTGATCGATGAGGTGTATCGCGACCTTGTTGACCGAGGCGCGATGAATCTGGTGGTGCAGCGATGATGTTCGCCGCGGAGCGGCTTCAGAGGGTAGCCAGGGGTGAGAGCGAAGCGAACACCCCTGGTAAGAGAGAGCGTCCGGATTCGTGCCGCGCTAGCGGCACAAGAAAGGGTCGCGCGATTCTTCCGGTGCCGCTGACGCGGCACAAACCCTCTCAACTCTCGAACAACCAGGGGTACTCGCTTCGATCGAACCCCTGGCTACCCTCTGAAGCCGCTCCGCGGCTGTATGGCACAGACACTCTTGCCTGGGCTTTGGCAAATCGCGCCGGAGTGAATTCGTGACCGGCAAAGTCTTCCTCATCGGCGCCGGTCCCGGCGATCCCGGTCTCCTGACGATGCGCGCCGCCGATCTCATCGCCCGTGCCGACTTCATCGCCATCGATGCCCTCGTCTCTGACGCAATCGCCGATCGCGCGCCGAAGACCGCCGAGGTTGTCTACGTCGGCAAGCGCGCATCGAAACACGCGCTGCCGCAGGACAAGATCAACCAACTCCTCATCGACGAGGCGAAGAAAGGCAAGACTGTCGTCCGCCTCAAAGGCGGCGATCCGTTCGTCTTCGGACGTGGTGGCGAAGAAGCAGAGGAGCTGGCCGCGGCGGGCGTCGCGTTCGAGATCGTGCCCGGCATCTCGTCCGCTCTCGCCGGCCCTGCGTACGCCGGCATTCCCGTCACGCACCGCTCGTACGCAACGTCGCTCACGCTCGTCACCGGCCACGAAGCCGACGCGTCGACAGGCATCAAGTGGGAAGCGCTGGCGCAGCTCGACGGCACGATCGTCTTCCTGATGGGCTTCGGCAATCTCGCCACCATCGCCGAAAAGCTGACCGAGAACGGCGTCTCGCCCGATCGTCCCGTCGCCGTAATTTCGAAAGCGACGACGCCCGAGCAGCGGACGATCACCGGTACGCTCGCGAACATCGAAGGCCGAGTGGCTGAGGCGAACCTGCCAACACCCGCGCTGATCGTCGTCGGCGAAGTCGTGAAGCTGCACGACGTCATCAACTGGTTCGAATCGAAGCCGCTCTTCGGCAAACGCATCGTTGTCACCCGCGCCCGCGAGCAAGCCTCGGAACTGAAGCGCCTATTCGAAGAATCGGGCGCGACGGTGATCCAGTTCCCGACCATCGAGATCGCGCCGCCGGAATCGTTCGACTCGCTCGATGCCGCCGTCGACGAACGCTTCGACTGGCTGGTCTTCACCTCGACGAACGGCGTATCCGCATTTTTCGAACGCCTCTTCGCAAAAGGAGAGGACGTCCGCGCCCTTGCCGGAATCCGCATCGCCTGCGTCGGCGAAACGACCGCCGCATCCCTGCGCGCGCGCGGCATCGTCCCCGACCTGGTCCCGGACAAGTTCATGTCCACCGCCCTGATCCCGCACTTTGACGCCGACCTGCACCGCGTCCGCATCGCCGTGATCCGCGCCGCCGAAGGACGGGACGAGTTCATCGACGAGATGCGGAACCGGGGAGCCGAGGTGCACCTCGCTGTCGCCTATCGAACCGTTCCCGTTGCATTGAATGCAGACAGGCTCCACGACATCGACGTCGTCACCTTCACCAGCGCGTCGACCGTCGACAACTTCTTCGCGGCGGCTCCTTCAATCGACGGCGCCCTGCTCGCCTCGATCGGACCCACCACCAGCGACGCACTCCGCAAACACGGACGCGAACCGGATATCGAGGCTTCGACTGCAAGTATCCAGGCACTTCACGATGCGGTTCACACGGAGACGCGGAGACGCGGAGAAAACCCGGTACCTCCTCCGCGTCCCCGCGGCTCCGCGTGAACCGCTTCTACGGAAAATACCCTCGCGGAGCCCGCAACTGCTGGCCGGCGCTCGATCGGACTTCCAACGCGTGCCATTGGTCTGCGGCTGATGGATCGGAGTAGAAGGCGAGCTGGTATTGATTGCGGAGCTCCTGGGCGAGTTTCGCGTAGACGTCGGGCAGTTCGCGTTCGGCTTTGATGATGAAGTACGTGGCGCCGGTGTCTTTGGCGATGTTGGCCAGGCGGCGCGCTTCCACGTAGCCGACGCCGAAGCGCATCCAGCGGGTCAGCATCTTGTTCTTGATGATCGGGTAGATCGGAACGCCGGCGTAGCGGGCGTAGTGGACGAGGTGGTCGAGCTTGAAGTGGCTGCCCTGATCGACGCCGTCGGTGAGGATGACCAGCGCGTGGCGGCCCGGTTGCTTCTGCAGCTCGTACAGCATCTCGATGGCGGTGTCGTAGAGATGCGTCTCGCCGGACGGTTTCACGCGATCGACGGATGCCGCGGCGGCGTTGAAATCGTTCGTGAACGGTGTCAGCCAGAACGTGCGCTGATTGAAGCCGACCACGGCGATGCGGTCCTGCGGACGGAGCAGGCGTTGCGCGAATTGCCGCGCCGCTGTCTTCACGACCGGCAGTTCTTCGAGCATCGATTCCGAGTAGTCGATCAGCAGGATCACGTATAGCGGCTGGTCGGAGGCGGGATTGAGCGCCTCGATTTTCCGCGGGGTGCCGTTGTCGAGCAGCGTCAGTTCATTGGCGCGGGGTGCGCGATCGCCGCCGACGACGGAGAGCGGAATCTGCTGCACGGATACTTCGACCTGCTCGCTCGGATTGGTACCAAAGAAGAAGACGTCGTTCGCTTCGCTGCCGTCGCTGGCGTGCACGACTACGCGCGCGTAGACCGCGTTCGGAAACTTCGCGGCATCGAATGGCGCGGTGTACGGCGGCGCAATCACGGTCGCGATCTTTTCTTCGCCGATGAAAAAGTCGACGCCGCTGATTCCGAGCTGCTGCGGCTTGACCACGCTCGCTTCGAGCACGCCACGGTTTGCATGTAATCGAACGCGGAACGGCGGACGCGGATCGTTGACCACCATCTCGTCTTCGCCGGCCACGTTGCCTTGAGCGTCGTAGCCGACCGCGCGGATGCGAAGGCGGCGGATGTAGTCGCCGATCTTCACCGGCAGCACCATCATCCTTCCCGTTCCTTCCGAGTCCTTCACACCATTGATGAAGAGCGCCACGCGCACGACGGGATCGGTCGTCGTCACCGGCACGGCCAGATCGCCGTAAACGAGCGTCGTTGGCTTCTGCGTAATCTGCACGCTCTGCGCGAACGCGGCGTGGGCGGTGATGAGGAACAAGAGTGGGAGCAGTCGTCGAATCACGACGCGATCAACGTGAAGTCGCCCTTCGGCCTTCCGGGCTTGCCGGTCACCTGCTCCATCGTGCACTGGCGCGGCTTCTTTTCCGGCCGCCAGCGCAGGAACTTCGAGCCGTGGCGGAAGCGGCCCTGCGAGAAATAGTCGTATTCCACTTCGCAGACCAGCTCCGGCCGCAGCGGCTCCCACTCCGCACTTTTTTCGGTCGCCCAGCGCGAGGGGCCGCCGGGAACACGCACCTCGAACGGATTCTCGCCGCGTAGCGCCTCGAGCTGTTTCGTCAGCGCGTCGCGGTCGGATTTTTTGATGCTCGAGCTGTGCCCGATGTAGACGAGGCGGCCCTCATCGTCGTAGAGGCCGAGGAGAAGCGAGCCGGCGGAGCGGGTGCCTTCGAGGTAGCGGAAGCCGCCGACGACGCAGTCCGCGGTCTTGAGGTGCTTGACCTTGACCATGCCTTCGCGGTCGCCGGAGTGATACGGCTCGCCGAGGCGCTTGGCCATGACGCCATCGAGCCCGGCGCTGCCGAACTTGTTGAACCAGTCGTTGGCGACCTTGCGCTCCGTCGTGGCCGGCGAGAGGCGGATCAGCGATCCTTCGGGGACGCTTTCGAAAAATCGCTCGAGAAGTTCGCGGCGTTCCTCGATCGGCTTGTCGGCGATCGCTTTGCCTTTCATCACCAGCAGATCGAACGCGAAGTAGTACGCCGGGATCTCCGCGGCCAGCTTGCGGATGCGCGACTCCGCTGGATGGATGCGCTGCAGCAGGTCATCGAATGAGAGCCGTCCGCCGACCGGCACGACGATCTCGCCGTCGATGACGAAGTCTTTCATCGTCAACTCCCGCATCGCCTCGACGACCTCGGGGAAGTAACGTCCCAGCGGCTGCCCCGCCTTCGACTGCACGGCGACGACGTCGCCGCTCTTGAAGATGATGGCGCGGAACCCATCCCACTTCGGCTCGAACTGCCAGCCATCGCCGGACGGGATCTTGTCGACACGCTTCGCCTCCATCGGCGGGTAGGGCGGCGTGATGGGGAGGTCGAGCTTCGGGAAGCTTGCCGTTGTGATTTTTGGGATAGGCATGTTCGTGATTTCAAAAAGCTTAATCACCACAGAGACACAAAGGACACAAAGAAAACCCTTTGTGCTCTTTGTGTCTCTGTGGTGATTAAGCCTTTGACTTCCGTTTCCTCTTCTCAGGCGCCGTAAACACCTTCATCAAATCAAACCTCTTCTTCCCGACCGCGACCGGTTTCCACAAATCGCCCACCTCGGCCACCCGCTCGCGGACGTTGTCGATGCGAAAGTCTGCGATGTCGATTCCTTCTTCGATCTCCTCCCACGTCACCGGCGTCGAGACGCCGGCGAACGGCGTTGGACGAACCGAGTAGATCGATGCCAGCGTGCGGCCCCAGGCGTTCTGGTTGTAGTCGACGAGCACGCGCGCGTACGGCCGCTTCACTTTCTTGTACTCGGCCGTGATGATGTTCGGATGGCGCGCTTCGAGCTCGATGGCAATCGCTTTCGCGAATGTCCACACCTCTTTCTGCAGCGGTCCGTGCACGATCGGGATGTAGACGTGGATGCCTTTCGATCCGGTCGTCTTCGCGTAGACCGGCATGCCGATGTGCTCGAGGATGTCGCGAACGCGCAGGGCCACCTCGCGGATCATTTTGAAATCAGCTCCGGGACCGGGATCGAGATCGAAGTGGAGAAAGTCCGGCCGGTTGTAATCGTCGCAGCGCGCGTACCAGGGGTTGAGATCGATGCAGCCGAGGTTGATGAGCCAGAGGAGCGAGGGGAGATCCTGCACGATCGGGAAGTTGACCATCTCCGAATGCATGATCGGACAGATCTCGATCCACTCGGGCCGCGGCTCCGGCGCGCGTTTCATGTAGAAAAAATCGCCCTCGGCGCCGTTCGGGTAGCGCTTCATCACCATCGCGCGGCCTACGAGGTGCGGCAGCAGATACGGTGAGATGTCGGCGTAGTACTGAAGGAGATCGCGCTTGGTGATCTTCAGCGTTTTCCAGAACAGCTTGGGAAGATTGGTGAGCCGCACCTCGCGCGCGCCGAATTGCAGCGTGAGATCGGTGGCATCGGGATCGATGACGAGACGTTTTGCGGAGGCCACACCGCGAATTGTGCACAGACAGGAGTGTCTGTGCCACACCTCAGGCCAGACTCACCAACCCTCGGGGATTTTTCCGTCGCCGGTGGTGCGGTGGCGTGGAGCGTCGAGGGTCGTGCATTCGAGCTCGCGATTGGCGCGGACGGCGCGCAGCATCAGTCCGCCGCGCGACATGTCGCCGAGTCCCGCGAACGCCGCCGGGAACCGCAGCCGGTGCTGGAAAACGGGCCAGAGGATGTCGACGTACTTGCCGCTGGCCACGCTGCCGAGGAGGACGACCTGCGCGTCCGGCTCTAGTTTCGCCGCGAGCGCGCGGGCATGCTCTTCGAGCGGCTTGCGGTACGCGCGCGCCGCGACGTCGACGGGCGTGCGCGACATCACCTTCATCCGCTCCGGCGTGACGCGCCAATCGGGCGGAACGAGTCCGAAGCCGGGCGCGATGATGTAGACGCCGTGCTCGCCGGCCGCCGGCGACGGCTGCGCGAAATGCATGGCGTAGCCGATCTTGCCGCGGAAGTAGAGGGAGCTCATGAACGCGAACGCCATCGCGATCGGCACGCCCTCGGCCGACCGATACATCCGCGCCGCGTCGAAGTTCGCGTTCGGCGAGGTGAACTGTTTCGCGCGAATCCCACCCGTGCTGGCGGGGGAGAGGAGGAAGATTTTGGGACTTGCCACGGCGCAAGAAACAGCCGTAGACGCTACTCTCATCCCGTTTGATCTTTTCAGTCGTCCCAAGCCTCACCAGCACAGACAAGAGTGTCTGTGCCACACTAATTTCGCCTGTCGCGGCAGTTGCCCCAGTACGGCAGGATTGATGTGGCACAGACACTCTTGTCTGTGCTTGGGCAAGGTGCAGTGGCTGGACCTGCTAACCCGCGGAGTAAGCTACTCCCCATGCCTCACATCCTGCTCTTCACTCTCACCATCGCCACGATCAGCACGATCGTGATCGCGCCGGTGGCGCTGGCGCTGGCGGCGTGGTCGTGGCGCGCGGGGACGAAGGGGATGATCATCGACGCGATCGGCGCGCTGCCGCTGGTGCTGCCGCCGACGGCGGTCGGGTTCGTGATGCTGGAGATCCTGTCGCGGCGCAGTCCGATCGGCGCGTTTTTGCAGCGCCTCGGAGTCGAGATTCTGTTCACGCCGAAGGCGGTCGTGCTGGCCTGCGCGGTGATGTCGTTTCCGCTGATGTTCACCGCCTTTCGGGTGTCGATCGAGACCTCGGATCGGCGCTACTTCGACGTCGCGCGCACCTTGGGCGTGGCTCCGGTGCGCGCGTTCCTGCGCGTCACGCTGCCGCTGGCGTGGCGCGGTCTGCTGAGCGGGATGCTGCTGGCGTTCTGCCGCGCGCTCGGCGAGTTCGGCGCCACGATCCTCATCGCCGGCAACATCCCCGGCCGGACGCAGACGCTGGCGCTGGCGATCTACGACCGCGTGCAGAACGGAAGCGACGCCGAGGCCGCGCTCCTGGTCGCGTACGTCGTGGCGATGGCGTGGGTGCTGGTGGCGATCAGCGGCGTCCTCATCGCGCAGCAGCGGAGACGCTTCGCGGCGTGATCGAGATCGACGTTCGTCTACCGCTCGCGCCGTTCGCGCTCGCCGTTCGTTGTGGATTGACTGCGAACGTGACAGCGCTCGTTGGCCCATCGGGATCGGGAAAAACGTCGCTGATCGAATCGATGGCCGGCCTTCGCCGCGCGCAGGGACGCATCGTCATCGACGGCACCACGCTGCTCGACAGCGACCGAGGCATCGACCTGCCGCCGGAGCGAAGGAGCATTGGCTATGTGCCGCAGGATGCCGCGCTCTTTCCTCATCTGCGTGTCGCGGAAAACATTCGCTTCGGCGGCAGTGACCGCGACCGTTTCGATGCACTCGTGTCCGCGCTGGAACTGGCGCCACTACTCGAACGCGTTCCCGCGTCACTCTCCGGCGGTGAGCGGCAACGCGTGGCACTGGCTCGCGCGTTGATGACACAGCCGCGGCTGCTGTTGCTTGACGAGCCGCTCGCGTCGATCGATCAGCCGCTTCGTGAACGCATTCTTCTCTACCTGCGCCGCGTGCGCGACCTCGGCATCCCAATGATCTACGTCACGCACCAGCCATTCGAGGCGCTCGCGCTCAGCAGTTGGTGCGTCGTTCTTCGCGACGGCCGTGTGGCCGCCGAGGGAGCGTCGCGGGTGGTGCTCGCCGATCCGGAAGTCGCGGGGAGCGTGGAGAACGTATTCGAAGTCTCGCAGCCGCAACACGATCGCGGCCTCGGCATCACGCGCGTAACGACGAGCGACGGATTGGCGCTGGTCCTTCCATACGATCAGGTGGCCGAGGCGAGGTTTCCGCTGGTGGTGAGGATCAGCGCCGATGACATCGTCGTCTTCGGAGAGCGTCCAACTTCGATCTCGTCGCGGAACGTTTTCGAAGGGACGGTGACGGCGTTGCGATCGAGCGAAGGGATTGTCGATCTGACCGTGACGGCACCCGCGCCACTGAACGTGCGAATCACGCGCGCGGCGGCGGATGACCTTGAGATCAAAGAAGGATCGCGAGTCTGGCTGGCCTTGCGGAGTAGAGCCTTCCGAATCGTGGGGTGATCGACAGGGACAGCTTGCGAGAGACAAGCTCGGCGCAACCTGCCGCGGAGCGGCTTCAGAAGGTAGCGAGGGGTGCGAGCGATGAAGCTGCTCGCACCCCTCGCTACCTTCCGAAGCCGCTAACGCGGCCGTTCACAGACGGTCTGTGCCACATTAGAATGCGCCGCATGCTGATCAAAGGGATGACGGAGCAGGAGATCCGGGTGCTGCAGGAGTTTCGGAGGCTGGCGGTGGAGTCGCTTGGAATCGCGGCTCTCAAGGCCATCAAGCATCCGGCCGGCGGCGGCGAAGGACCGGTCATATCGCTCGTCGATCAGGGAATGCTGACCACCGACGCGGCGCGGGAGAACTTCACGCTTACGGCGAAAGCGAAAGAGTTCCTGTCGTACGACCCGAAGCCGGAGTTCGAAGAGGCGAGCGCGGCCGCGGAAGAGGCGGTCGTTGCTGAATAGATTGCACATGAATCAGTGCAATCTATAACTCACTTAAATTCAGTGGGTTAGCTCGATGGGTTGCGGCGCCGGATGCCTCTCGTGCGCGTAAATACCGTTGACTCAGGAACTTAGCTGTCGTAGGATGTGTCGCCGAGGATTGGAAATGAAAGATGGCGACAAAGCAAAAGCCAAAGCAGCCAAAGCCAAAACCTCAGGGAAAGAAGCCAGCAGCAAAAGCTCCGCAAAAGAAAAAGGCGGCAAAGCCGTCCAAACCAGCAGCAAAAAAGAAAGCATCGCCTCCTCCAAAGCCGGCTCCGAAAAAAAAGGCGGCAGCGCCAAAAGCGCCAGCGCGAAAAGCGGCAGCGTCAAAGCCGGCGTCAAAGCAGCCGGCTCCAAGAGCAACGGCAAAGCCAGCCGCGCCGAGCCCGAAACCATCTCCTTTACCAATCCAGCCATCGAAAGCGCCTTCAACCGCGCCGTCAAAAAGTATCCCAACGCCTTCCGCCGTCTCACCGACTGAGGGCGGCGGCACGCGTTACCTCAGCGTTGCCGACTTGGTCGAACTGCATCGCGCGGTCAGCATCGAGTTTGGCGGCAATCAGGCGCATCCCGGCGTCGTCGAGTCGCAATTCGGCCTGCTCAACACCGTGCAACGGCCGCAGGTGACAATGCTCGGCCGCGAGGCCTACGCAACGTTCCCCGACAAAGTGGCGGCCTTCCTCTTCGCGCTCCTCATCAACAGTCCGTTCAAAGGCGGCAACCGGCGCGTGGCGCTGGCGTCGCTGTTCGCGTTCTGTGAGCTGAACAACCGCACCGTCGACTCGCGCCTGCTCGATGAGAAGGCGGCCGAGAATCTCTTCAAGCGCGCGGCCGGACATCGCGAGCTGGGCATCCCGCCGGAAAATGTTTTCCGCGAAATCCGCGAGACGATGACGCGCGCCATCATGCCGCTTTCGTAAGTCGGCACGCCTTGTGATCTTCCTGACCTTCAGGAGGATTCATGGCTACGAAAAAAAGCAGCAAGTCGGCAAAGAAACCGGATGCGATCGCCCTTCTGAAAGAGGATCACGAGAAGGTGCGCGGCCTTCTCGGCGATCTCGAGAAGTCATCGATGCGCGGCGGACCGCGGGCGCAAAAGCTCGTCGCCCAGATCGACAAGGAGCTGGAGATCCATACGACGATCGAGGAGGAGATTTTCTACCCTGCCTTCCGCGATGCCGTCCGCACGAAGGACGACAAGAAGATGTACTACGAGGCGAAGGAAGAACACCACGTTGTAAAACTCGTTCTGCCGGAAGTGAAAGAAGGCGGGATGGCCGTCGAAGAATTCGCCGCGAAGTGCAAGGTGCTGAAAGAGCTCGTCGAGCATCACGCCGACGAAGAAGAGAAGGAGATGTTCCCCGAGGCGCGCAAGGTGCTCAGCCGTCCAGAGCTGCAGGAGCTGGGCGACCGGATGGCGACGCGCAAGAAGGAACTGGGCGCGTAACCTGCTGCGAGGTTGCGCGGCGATACCGCGCAACCTCTATCGATTCTTCTCCCGCTGCTCGCGCTCGTGCATCGCCGCGTTGATGCGGCCGAGCAGGATGCGCGCGACGCGCAGATCGTGTCCGGCGTCGATGAGCAGGATGGTGATATCGCCGGCGGCCCACAGGAAACCTGCCGAGACGAGCATGCGCGTCGCTTCACCAAGTGTGGTCATAAGTGACCTGATGCCGTTGGCGACGAATCCGGTCACGATTTCGCCGAGCATCATGATCAGCAGCAGCACCGCCAGGACTTTGAACAATCGGGCGATGTAGCGCAGCGCGACATACGGCTCGAGATCCTCGGTGCGTACTTCGTTTTCGACGGCGCGCTTGTCGCTGGCGCGCATCGGCGGCGCGCCGCAAGCCGGACAGACGCGCGATAAATCGGGACGCGCCGCGCCGCATTCGGGGCACGTCGCTGTTGCCTTGTTCGCTGCTACTGCTTCGACCACGGTACCTCCTGCTTTCGACTCACCCACTGCCCGTTCCGCGCCACCTTGCGCGATAGCCGCGCACGTCTATGTGCGTGAACGGGCCATGCCCGCAACATGCGGAATAAACGCCAACTCCGCCGACCAACGACGGATTCTTTCTCTCCACTCGTTCCACCGCCGCCTGGATGACCTCGGCGTCTCTTTCATCGACGCGATGATCGCCGTTGAGGTCGTCCATCATCCCGTTGCCATCGTTGTCGACGAACGTGTCCGAGGCATCGCCGTACATGTGCCGGCTCAGGTTCGCGCGTCCTTCCGTATTGCCGCCGCCGTGGTTGTACTCCGGCGTGCGGAAACCGCTCATGATCTGGAAGTGATGGACGGGATGGCCCATCGCCTCCAGCTCCTGAATGGTCAGCTCGAGCTTGTCGAGCAGCTTCGGATTTAGCAGCAGGTACTTCGGCCAGACGTTCGGCTGATCTTTGGTCAGGAAATCGCGCAGCTTGAAGTGCTCGGAGATCGGCGTGTCCGCGTTCTCGCGCGTCACCTCGATGAAGCCGGTCGGGTTCGCGTACGCAGGCGTCTTGGGCGTGCCGCCGCTCTCGAATGGCCAACTGCCGAGGAAGTAGGTGCCAATGTGGCCGGCGCGCTTTTCTGAAAAGGGGACGAGCGTGATGACGTTGAAGTTGTCGAGCTGGCGCATGGCCTGATTGATTTGCACGGCCATCTTGTAAACGCCCGGCTGGTCGGGAGCGGTGAAGTCGGATGCGACTTTGTCGGCGCCTTCGGTCAGCACCGCTTTCGCGCCGCCGGGCGCTCCCGCCGCGATCTGCGCACCGGGCGTAACGGTGGTGAAGTAGACCTTCCCGCTGCGGCCGCGAAGCGGATTGAGAAAGCCGAGCATGGCGTCATCGATGTACGCGGTGGTGGGCGCGTCCGGCTGAAGGATCTGCGTGGCGATCGGCGGCGCCGTCGGAGGAGGCGGGACTTTCACGCCGGCCTCTTTCGCCTCGCGCTCGATCTCGCGCTGATCCTCGTACGCGGTGTGGATCGCGCCGATCCATCCGGTGACGTAGAGCAACACGACGACCACGGTGATCCACGTGAAGATGTGTTCCTGCCGTTCGTTGAGCAGACCGCCAAAAATGCGATGCCGCGCCTTCGCCCGCGGAAAAAGGTGAGGCGACTCCGTCTCTGCCACGAGTGGGCCGGGTTCACGACGCATGCCGTGGAAGCGTAGAGCAGGCGTCCTCGCCCGACGGGACGTTGACCCGAGCATGTGCAGAACCCCCGTCGGGCGAGACGCCACGCCGGATGCAGGCGAGGACGCCCGCACTACGCTCATATACTCCCGCGCGTGATCGAGCAGGAGCGAAGCGACCTCGCCGCGGGTGTCATCCGCTCGCTCCTGTGGCTGGCGGCGTTCTGCTTCGCGGCGGGACTCTTTCTCGCGGCCACGCTGCTGCTTCGCGGCGTTCCGCCGACGCCGCATGTCGCGGTCGGACGCGTCACCGTCGAGAACGCGTCGAAGCTGCGCGACTACCTCACAGCGCTGCTCTTCTTTCTCATCACACCCGCTGCCACCATCCCGCTCTTCCGCCTCGGCGCGCGCGAAAACGCACGGTTGCGTGCATCCGTCGACGGCGAGGGCGTCCGCAACCTCGTCTCGCTCCTCTTCGTCGCGCCGTTCTTTCTCGCGCCGTTTCTTTACCTGACCACGTTCAAGCCGGCTTGGCCCGTGCTGATCCCCGTCGCCATTTCGCAGCTCCTGCCGCGCGCCGTGATCACGTGGCAGCGGCGGATGTGGGTGCGGCGATTGTTCGTCGCGGAGATGGAACCGTTTCACGCGCTCATCGCCGTCGAGGCGCTGGCGTGGATCCTCTTCCGTTACATCGCCGTCGGCAAACGGATCGCGCACATCCCGACACTCTTTCTCGAGATCGCCTTCATCGGATTCTTCATCGCCCTTTTCTGGCTGGCCTTTTTGCTCGTTGCGCGCATCGCCGCGTTCACATCTGACCTGACCACCGAAGCGGCCTTGCAGCGGATCGCAATCGCCGCGTTGCCGCTGGTGATCCTGCCGCCGCTGGCGATCCTGTTTGTTCCCGGCAGCACCGCCATCTCGATCGTGGGCGTGATGATGCTGCTCGCGCTGCCGCTGATGCTGATGAAGCGCGAGCCGATTGACGGAAGACACGTCCGCAACCTGATTGCCTTCGCCGTCCTGCCATTTCTGCTCTTCTGCATCAGCTATGCGTCGACGGCGTCGCTGACGCAGTGGATCGACCTCTTTCACCGCGGCGAATCGCTCGGGCCGGCGTCCGACCTGCTGCGCGGCAAAGTCCCGTTCCGCGACGTTTTCGCGCTGCACGGTCTGCTCGAAGACGGCCTCCTCGACACCTGGCTCATGCAGCTCTTCGGACGCGACGTGAACGTCGTCCTGCTCCGCCCGGTCGTTCTCGGCTCCGTCGCCGTGGCCACGCTCTGGTACCTCGGCATGGTCATCTTCGACTCCATCCCGCTGGCGATGCTCTCGATCCTCCTCGGCGCCGTAACGACGGTCGACAACGAGCGGGCATTACTCGAAATCGTGTCGATCGCTCTGCTCATCGGCGCGCTCCGCCGCAACTCGCGCTGGCTGGCGCTGTTCAGCGGCGTCGCGGCAGGCGTGACGATTTTCTATAGCCTCGACATCGGTCTCTACTCCGTCGGCGGCGGAGTTCTCGCGCTGATCGGGTCCGGCCTGCTAGCCCGCCGCGCCAAGGCGGTCATCGTTCCGCTAATCACATTTCTCGCCGGCATCGCGATCGGAGCCGCGCCGTTTCTGATCTACCTCGGCGTTCGCGGCGCGATCGGGGCGTTCGTCGAGACCTCGTTCGTCGCCATCCCACGCATCATCGACGCCGTCTGGTCGCTGCCGTTTCCGGACATGACCACGACGTTTCGCAGCAACCTGAACCTGCACACGCTGGCCGACTTCGTCCTCTTCGAGCACTTCCGGTTCATCCTCAATCCGCTCGTCATCGGCATCGCGCTGATCGTGCTCGTGCAGCGCGCCGTCACGCGCCGCGGCGACGCGCTCGATGTCTCGCTGGCCGTCCTCACCGCCTTCGCCATCCTCACGCAACGGAGCGCGCTCGGCCGCGCCGACTTTCCGCATCAGTATTTTTCCGCGTTCCTGATCGGCCCGATGATCCTGATCCTGCTCGTGTTCCTCGGACGCGCCACCGCGCGCGTGTGGCACACGCGCGACCGCGCCGAGCAGGCATTCGTGATCCTCGCCGCGGCCATCGTGGTCCCGCTGCTGGCGGTGATGTTGTGGGTTCCCGATATCGCCAACCTGCGGCTCGACGATATGACGCACTACCTCGGCCGCGTGAGCCGCATCGGATGGGTCGATCCGGCCGCCGAGGAGATTCGGAATCGCGTGGAAGGCGTGAAGAGCGTCGTCGATGAGTTGAGCAAACCTGGCCAGCCGATCTTCGACTTCTCGAACCAGCCTGCTCTCTATTTTTTCTGCGAGCGGTCGAATCCGACGCGCTTCTACCAAGTGCCGATCCTCTCACCACGCGAGTACCAGATCGAAACGATTCGCGCGCTCGAACGCGCCAAGCCGCCGCTGGTCATCCGTCATTCGCCGCAGGAGTTCGATGTCTTCGACGGCATCGACAACTCCATCCGCGCGCAAGCGGTGGCGGGCTACATCGACGATCACTACACCTACGCACGGTCGACACGCGGCGTCGAGATCTGGCGCCGCCGCACCGACGCGGCGCCGCTCAATCTGGCCGGCTATCTCGCGCGAATCCGCATCCCCACGCTCGAAGAACTGGGCGCGATCGGCGAGCGCTCGCGCGTCGTCTTCCCGTCCGCCGGCAGCCTTCCCGGCGCGAACGGCGCGCACTGGCAAAGCGATCTCACCGTCCACAACCCGCTGAAAGAGCGCATGCCCCTCGGCCTGCGCTACGTCGCCGGCGACGTCCGCATCGACCGCGCCGTCACGATCCTCGGCGGCCAGAGCCTGCGATGGGAAGACGTCGTCAAGTCGCTCTTCGGCGCGCCGGAAGGAAGCGGCGTGCTCTGGATCGAGTACCGCGGAAAGAACGTGCCGGTGGCGCTGCTCAAGACCTACGACGCCACACGGAGCGCGCAAGGCTCCGTCGACGCGCCGCTGTCGATGCGCGACTCCGCGACTGCGGGCACTGACAACGCCGACCTCACCATCATCGGCATTCCGGCCGGCACGCAACGCCGCATCAACCTCGGCGTCGTCAACGTCGGAAAGATCCCGGCCACCTTCCGCATCACCGTCCGCACGCGCACCGGCCAGCAGATCGGCAAGCCGTTCGAAGAAGGCCTCGGCGAAGACGCGTCAAGAATGATCGCCGACATCGAAAAAACGCTCGGTGTCGCGATCGACGAAACGACCGCCGTGCACGTGACGATGGTGTCGGGCACCGGCGTCGCCTACGTCAGCATCGTCAACGCAATGGGCGACTCGCAGTTCCTGCCGGCGATCGCGCGGTAACTGTGCGCACTAGTGAAGCATCGCCTTCGCATCCTCTTGCGCCTTCGCACTCTCGACCTCGTAGCTCGGATCGTTCGGTGAATTGATCACGTCCTGCAGGATGCGGATCGCTTCAGGTGAGTTCTTGCTGTCGTTCGATACCAACGCATCAGCCAGAAAAACGCGCGTGATCTTGTTTGTCGGATCGATCTTGTACGACTCCCTGAGGAACCGCACAGCCTCGTTGCTCGACGCCCAGCCGGTGAGGAATGGCACGTACGGCGTCATATCGTGAAGACGGCCGAGGACGCGCTGCGGACCGCCTCCGTCCATTTTCGGGTTGACCAACATGGCGATCGTCGCTTCACGACGGATCCGATCGGCTGCACCTTGGCGGACCGCGGCCATCTTGCCGTACGCCAGCGCCCACTCGCCCCAGTTCGCCGAGTCCCAGAAAAAGACTTCTCCGGCGCCGGGGATCGTGCGCGCCGCATCGGCAATCTGCTTCTCCGCGGCGTCTGGCTTGACACCCTTCACCGCCAGCAAGCGATTGATGACAGCCAGCGCACTCTCGCCGGCAGTCTTCGCGCCGCCGTAAACGTTCTTCTTCTCATCGACCGTCGACGCAACGTACGCGCCCTTGAAGCGCATGGCGCGCAGCAGTTTCCAGCGGGCCTCGAGGTTGTTCGGATCCTGCGCCACGGCCTTCTGATACGCGGCGATGGCGGCATCGATCGGCGCCGCCTTCGCGTGCCCGCCCACATGCCCCTCGGCACGCGCATTCCAATGCTGATCGCCCTCGCTGAGCTGGGCCGCGGCGGGGAGCGCAAACGCGGCGATTACGGTCGCAATCAGCATGATTTTTCGCATGCGGGCGATTGTATGGCACCTTCCTTGAACCTCATCTGTAGCGATGCGCATCACGATCATTGCCGCCTCCGTCCTGCTGCTGTTGAGCGCCTGCCGCGGCGAAAAAGTACCGCGCGATTACCAGAACGCCCCGCCGGCGATGAGGCATCCGCCGACATCGTCGGCACAAACGCCGACCGCGAACGGAATGCGCGGCCCAGCTCCTGAGCCGAGCAAAGGCGCCGAGGGACAGAACATCACGCGGCAACCGGCGTCGGGCACCACGCCGAACGAGAAGCTCCGCAACCAGGCGCCTACGACGACACACACATAAAAGCTTTTCACCACGAAGACACAAAGGACACAAAGAAAACCCCTTTGTGCTCTTTGTGTCTTCGTGGTGATAACGCCTTTACAATCGCGCCACTTGCGCGTCGTCTTCTTCGGCACTCCTGAATTTGCAGTTCCCACGCTCGAAGCGCTCGCGCGCGAGCACGAGATCGCGCTGGTCGTGGCGCAGCCGGACAAGCCCGCCGGCCGCGGGATGAAGTTGCACGCACCGGCCGTGGCGGTGAAAGCGCATGCGATGGGATTGCCGCTGGCGCAGCCGCCACGAATTCGCAACGACGAGTTCCTCGCGTCGATCGCCGCGCTGAATCCGGATGCCGGGATCGTCGTCGCGTACGGAAAGATCCTGCCCGCGAATCTGCTGACGATTCCGCACCATGGCTTCATCAATGTCCATGCGTCGATCCTTCCGAAGTACCGCGGCGCGGCGCCGATTCAGCGCGCCATCGAGCACGGCGAAACGACGACCGGCGTTACGATCATGCGTGTCGATGAGGAGCTCGATCACGGTCGTATGCTGGCGATCGAGACGACTGAAATCGCTCTCGACGAACGGACGCCGTCTCTCGCATCACGGTTGTCGAAAATCGGCGCCGAGGCATTGCTGCGAGTTCTGGCGACGATGCCTGACGGAACGCCGCAGGATCACGCCGACGCGACCTACGCGGCAAAGATCGAGAAGAGCGAAGGCGCGATCGACTGGAGCGATACGGCCGCGTCGATCTACAACAAGTTCCGCGCCTTCGATCCGTGGCCGGGTATTTTCGCGGGCGAGTTGAAGCTGATCGACATCGCGCCCGCAAACGGTCACGGCGCGCCGGGAACAATCCTCAGTGCGAACCATGACGGCGCCATCGTCGCCACCGGGGACGGCGCGCTGCGCCTGATCACCGTGCAGCGTCCCGGCAAGCCGAAAGCGGCGGCAGCGGACGTGCTGCGCGGCCTGAGCCGGCTATGAATGAGCGCCGGCGCGCACTCGAGTTGCTTCGCCGCATCGAGCGCGAATCGGCGTATGCGTCGCTGCTGCTGACGAACGATTCCGGCTTCGTGCGCACACTCGTCCTCGGCGTCCTTCGCTGGCGTTCGCGGCTCGACTTCGTGATCGATTCGTTTGCGAAGAGCGCGATCGAGCCGGAGATCCGCGACATCCTCCGACTCGGCGCGCTGCAACTGCTGTTCATGCGCGTCGCGCCGCATGCGGCGGTCGGCGAGACGGTGGCGCTGGTGCCGTTGCGCGCGCGCGGATTCGTCAACGCCATCCTGCGGAAGATTTCGAAGGACGCGCCGGATCCGGCGGATGTGGCCACACGCACCGCGCATCCGCAGTGGCTGATCGATCGCTGGACGCGCTTCTACGGCGCCGAGCGTGCGGCAAAGATCGCCAATGCGAATCAGGATCTTTCGTATCCCGACGCGATGACCGATTCGCCGCCGCCGGATGCGACGCCATCGGAACTCGTGCCCGGCATGTGGAAGCTGACCGGATCGAGCGCCGACGTCGATGGCTTCGCGCTCGACGAAGGGAGCGCCGTCATCGCTGACATCGCTGCCGCGGCGGGCGACGACGTGCTCGACCTCGCCGCGGCGCCGGGTGGCAAATCACTGGTGATGCGTGCTCGCGGAGCGCGCGTCGTGAGCAACGATATTTCGATCTCGCGGCTGCGGCCATTGATTGGAAAATCAAATTCGATCGTCGTCAGCGACGGGCGACGGCAGCCGTTCGCGCGGCAGTTTCAAGTGGTCTTGCTCGACGCACCGTGCAGCGCTACCGGCACCATTCGCAAGAATCCGGAGATCAAGTGGCGGCTGCACGAAGACGATCTGGCTTCGTTCGCGGCGCTGCAGAAGCAACTCCTCACCTCCGCGCTCGATCTCGCCTCCGAGACCGTCGTCTACTCGACGTGTTCGCTGGAACCCGAGGAGAACGACGCCGTCGTCGACGACATCCTGCGCACGCGCAGCGACTTTGTTCGCGGCGATGTAGCGAAGTTCGTGAACGCGAACGTCGCGCGGTGGGTGGAGAACGGCGTACTCCGCCTGACGCCGGAGGCCGGAACGGACGGGTTTACTGCTCATCTCTTACGAAAAACACTCTGAGGAAATGTTTTCGTGCGCAGCACTTTGGAGTGCGGTGGCAAGGCCACCGCTTTGCGAGGGTGGGGGAATCGTGACGACTCGCAGCGTGCGATGCTTGCTCCGTCTTCGCGATCGTCGCCTTCCTCCGCCCTCCCAAAGCGGTGGCTTTGCCACCGCACTCCAAAGCTTCGCGAAATGTGCCACGAGTCGCGCAAGCATCAAATGCGGCTCGCCGTCAGGATAAACTTCGCGTCCCATTGGCTCGCGACCTACTCATCGGCAACGGCTCACTCGTTCTCGGATTCGACGCCGCGTATCGGCTGGCCGACTTCTACTTCCCGCACGTCGGCCTCGAGAATCACGCCGGCGAACGATTTCGCTTCGGCGTCTCCGCCGATGGCGTGTTTTCGTGGGTCGAGGACGATGCCTGGCAACGCACGCTGACGTATCTGCGCGAGACGAATGTCACCGACGTCACCTGCGTCAACGACGCTCTCGGCATTCGTCTTCGCTGCTATGACGCCGTCGATTCCGAGTGCAACGTTTACGTGCGCAAGATCGTCGTGCGCAATATCCGGAACGAGCCGCGGCGCGTGAAGCTGTTCTTTCACCACGGATTCGAGTTGTACGGCAGCCCCAACGCCGACACGGCGATGTTCGATCCCGACTCGCGCAGCGTCATTCACTACAAAGCGAAGCGCTATTTCCTCGTCAGCGGCGCGACGGAGCGCGACTCGGGCATCGCCGAATACTCATGCGGGCGGGCCGGTATCGGCGACAGCGAAGGCACGTGGCGCGATGCCGAGGATGGCGAGTTGTCGATGAACGCGATTCAGCAGGGCGCAGTCGATTCGACCGTCGCGCTGTCGATCGAGCTTGAGCCGCTCGGAAGCCACACCGCGTACTACTGGATCTGCGCAGGCGGCCGTTACGGCGACGTGCGCAAACTCAACGACTACGTGATCAACGAGACGCCGGCCCGCATCATCGCGCGCACGGCGTCGCTCTGGTACACGTGGGTCAACAAATCGGGCGAGGACCTCAGCGATCTGCCCGAAGAGATCATCGATCTCTATCGCCGTTCGCTGCTCGTGGTGCAGACGCACTGCGATCATCAGGGCGGCATCGTGGCCGCGGCCGACTCCGACATCGAGTGGGGCCACAACGATCACTACGCGTATGTCTGGCCGCGCGATGGCGCGTTCGTCGCCGATGCCATGGACCGCGCCGGATTCCATCAGATCGCGCGGCGTTTTCTGCAGTTCGCGCACGACACGATCAGTAACGATGGTTACTTTTTGCACAAGTACGCACCGGACGGTTCGCTGGCGTCGTCGTGGAATCCGTGGGTGCGCAACGGTAAGAAGCAGTTGCCGATCCAGGAGGATTCGACCGCGCTCGTGCTCTGGCTCATGGCGCGGCATTACGACCGGACGCGCGATCTCGAGTTCATCCGCGGCGTGTATCGGCGATTAGTGGTTCAGCCGGCCGACTTCATGGCCCGCTACCGCGATCCGAAAACGCAGTTGCCGTTGCCGTCGTTCGACATGTGGGAGGAGCGGCAGGGCGTCTTCACCTTCACCGCGTCCGCTGTTTGCGCGGGACTCACGGCGGCGGCGGATCTGGCGAATCTCTTCAACGAACAGGAACGCCGCAGCCACTACCTCAAAGTCGCCGCCGAAATCCGCGATGCGATGGTCCGGCATCTCTGGCTCGAGGATGAGTCGCGATTCGCGCGCGGACTGACGTTGACCGGCGACGCGCTGGAGCTCGACCGCACCGTCGATGCCTCCACATTCGCGACCTTCTTCCTCGGCGCGTTCGGGGCCGACACGGCCATGGTCGATGGGACGATGCGCGCGATCCGCGAGACGTTATGGGTCCAGACCGAAATCGGCGGCGTTGCGCGCTACGCAAAAGACCGCTACCAGCGAAACGTAGGCGACGACGATCCGATCCCCGGCAATCCGTGGCTGATCTGCACGCTCTGGCTTGCCGAGCACTCCGTCGCCCGCGCCACCTCGGTCGCCGAGCTGCAATCGGCGCTCGATCTTCTGCGCTGGGCGCGCGCGAAGGCGCGGCCGTCGCTCGTTCTGCCGGAACAGGTGCATCCCCACACCGGCGCGCCGCTGTCCGTTTCGCCGTTTTCCTGGAGCCACGCGCAGGTAGTTTCCGTGGTTCGTGGTTATCTCGACCGCCTCCGGTTTCTGCGCCGGAACAGCGCGGAAAATACGTCTCGTGCGCACGTAAAAAACGCGCCGGGAAACTCCGTTGACAAACCACCATCGTTCTCATAGATTGCCGAAAACCTAGAAAACATCACGGTTTTTCGCATCTCAGGAGGAGGAGATCGTCTATGGCAGGCAAGGGTGACGTCATCAATGAAATCGCCGAGCAGGCGGGGATTTCGAAGAAGGAAGCAGCGGCCGCGTTCGACGCGTTCGTCGGCTACATTTCCAGCACGTGTCAGAGCGGTGAGCGCTGCGCCATTCCGGGCCTCGGCAGCTTCGCCGTGTCGCAGCGCAAAGCGCGCGAGGGCCGCAATCCGCGCACGAACGAAAAGATCACCATCCCGGCGTCGAAGAACGTCCGCTTCAAGGCCGGCAAGGATCTGCGCGAAGCCGTCAACACCAAGCGTGCCAAGAAGCGCTGACCGGTTTTCGCTGCAAGCGAAAACGCCCCGCAAGCCGCGGGGCGTTTTCATTTTGCGACGATTACGAAAAGCAACTACCGCGAGCTTGCGTGCGACTGCGACTTCGCAACCCACGTCTTGAACGTTTCGGCGGGGACGCTGCCGGAGATCGAGACGGAGCTGTCGGTGCGGGTCACGGTGAACTTGCGAAGGATCGAGACCAGCTCAGGCGACTGCTCCTGAACGGCCAGGCGCATCGCCGAGAGCGCGCCGCGGAGCGTGTCCTCGACGAGGCCGAGCGTTTCGGAATCGCTGGAAAGGCCGAGCGCGCTGAGCTTGAGCGAGTCGCCGGTATCCGTGGCCCAGATGGCGACGGTCGACACGTTCTTCAGCGCCGCGCCGATCGCCTGCGACTGTGTGCCGCTGCCCATTTTCGGTGCGCCGGTGATGCGCTGCGCGCGTGGGACATCGACGAGCACGAACGCCGTGGCGTGCGCATCGACGCGCGCCATGTCGCGTCCGAGGCCGCTCGCGGTCGCGAATGAGGTCCCGCCCGTAGCGTGGCTGGCCAGCGCTTCAAGGACGGCCGCCTCGCTACCGATCAGCGCGAGGTGCGCGTCCGGAAATGCGACGACGCCCTGATGCGAATCGCCGCTCTTCTGCGGCATCACGAAGTACGAACCGTGCGCCGAGGCCTTCTTCACCGCGCCGCGCGAGACCAGCGCGCTCGTCAGGCGATCGATGTTGAAGCGCCCGTCGGCGGCGATGAGGAAATCGGCCTCACTGCCGAGGTTCGTGCGGGGAGAGGTCGCGAAGACGACGACATCGACGTCCTTGGTCGGCTGCAGACCGGCGTCGCGCAGGAAGGCCACCGCATCGTCGTCATTGCTGATGTGCGCCGTCTGCGCGAAGAGCGCGGCGGACAGCGGGCTGGTGCGCATGTCCGCGAGGCGGACGACGCCGACGGAGACGGAGTCATTCGGGATGAGCGACATCGCGTCGTTTTTTGCGAAGGCCGCCGGCGCGAGCGCCAGAGCCAGAATCGCTACTGCTAAGAGCTGCCTTTTCATTTAGAACTCCTTTCGTTGGAACAACCAGGAAGCAAGGGTGAGACAAACAAGACCAGAGATCGCCGTGCTGATGAACGGCGCGGGCGTGATCTTCAAAAAGTCGTTGTGCATCTGTGGACCGCCGACGTAGGCGACGACGGCAGCGCCGATTTCGGCGGTCTTCGGCATGATCCAGTAAAGCCCTTTGATTGCCATGGCCTGCCACTCTTTCGACAACGCCGCTTCGATCCGGGCATGACCGGCGAGCATTGCGCCGAACAGGAAAACGCCGACCGTGGCCATGATCGAAACCGCGGTCGATGACGTGACCACTCCGATCAGGAACGCGAACGCCAGCAATGACGCGATCAGAAAGAGGATCACCACGCCGCCGAGCAGGAACCGCGGATGGAGAACGTGCGTCTTCCACGCCACGATCAACCAGATCGAAAGCATCAGATAGAGCACGTTGCTGCCGGCCAGGATCATTCCGGCGATGTAGCGCGACAGGATCAGCTTCAGCCGCGACACCGGCCGCGAGAGGTAGAGATCGATCGTCCCTTTTTCCTGCATGCGCGGCACGAGATGCGCGGTGGCGAAGATCGCCAGGAACGTGCAGAGGACGTAGAGGATGCCGGAGAAGCCCGACTCGAAGCCCATGACCAGCTTCTCGATCGACATCGTGCCGCTGACTTCGACCTGCTTGCCGAACAGCTTCGCGCCGGCCAGCGCGCCGTCGACGATGTCGAGGTTGATGGCCGAGGCAAAGATCAGGATAAAAATCGTGGAGAGGAAAAAGTAGGCGACGAGCGTCCAGCGCGCGGCGGCTTCGCGCATCACATCTTCGATATTCGCCAGCAGGACTTTCATAGCAACGCTCCTTCGGACGATTGCCCGCCCGGATCGACGGCGCGGACGAGATCGACGAACACGTCTTCGAGCGTCGAGCGCACCGGCGAGAGCTCGGTCAGCATGCCGCCGCTGGCGCGGAGCTTGTCGACCAGCGCGTTGAGATGCGAGACGTCGTCGACCGTCAATAGCATGTGGCCGTTGACGCGCTGCACGCCGGCGCCGCTCTCGCGGAACGCGCCGATGAGCGCGTCGTCGACCGGCGCCGCGGGAACGAGCTTGTACTGCGTGGCGCGGCGCGTCAGCTCTTCGATGCTGCCCGCCGCGGCCACTTTGCCGCTGCGAAGGACCGCCACGTGATCGCACGTCAGCTCAATCTCCGAAAGCAGATGCGAGTTGAGCAGCACAGCCGTCCCGTTCGCGGCAGCCTCGGCGCGCAGGATGTCGCGAATCTCGCGGCGCCCGACGGGATCGACGCCGTCGGTCGGCTCATCGAGCAGCAGCACGTGCGGCGAGTGCAGCAGGGCAATGGCCAGGCCGAGGCGCTGCGTCATTCCCTTCGAGTACTTCTTGACGCGGACGTCGATCCATTGCGCGATGCGCAGCTTTTCCAGCAACTCCAGCGAACGGCTCTTGATCGCGGCGTCGTCCATGCCGGACATCTTTCCGAAGATGGCCAAAGCTTGGCGCGCCGTGAGATAGCCGGGGATCTTGTGGCCCTCGGGCAGGTACCCGACGCGCCGACGGCTCTCCGGATCTCCGGCAGGCAGCCCGTTGAGGCGCGCTTCGCCGGCGGTAGCGCGGGTGAGGTCGAGCAGGATCTTGACGGCCGTCGTTTTGCCGGCACCGTTCGGGCCGAGAAGGCCGAACAGCTCGCCTTCACGGACGCTGAAGTCGATGCCGTCCAGCGCTGTGATTCGCGAGCGCCCGACCGACGAGCGGTACTGCTTTTTGAGGCCTGAAACCTCGATGACGGTCTGAGTCATGGCAAGTCTTACGGGGTAACACGGCGCGGGTTGCGCAGAATGCCTTCCGCAAGCGGTCGGTTCTGTATCATCACCCGACTCTCGACCATGTCTGACCGCGCAGTTTTCTTCGATCCGACCCATCGCCGCTGGTGGTGGGTAAAGCGCCTCGGCACACTGCTGGGCCTCTTCGCCGTGGTCACGATCAGCGCCTGGCTGGTCAGCCTCTTCACCGCGCCGTTGCTGCCGGGCATGCGCGGCATCACGATTCCGATCGTCCGCTCGCTGCGCCGCAGCGTGCATTTCCCGCGGCACCAAACCCGTGCTCACCAGTTCCTTCTGAAGCGCGAACGCGACAAGTTGATTGCCGCGATTGCCAACGACAAGCGCCGCCGTCTCGCGCAGCAGGCCAAAGGTCCGATCTCGCCCGCGGAAACCGGCAGCGGGATCGTGGCCGCGTTTTACGCGCCGTGGCAGGAAACGGGTTTGATGTCGCTCAAGGAAAACGCCTCGCAGATGACGCACCTGCTGCCGGTGTGGGTGCATCTGCAGCAGGACGCGAACGGTCTCGATTTTCACGACTGGGATCCGTTGCTGACGCCGCACAACGCCGAGGTAGTGGCGTTGGCGCGCGAGAAGAACCTCAACATCGTGCCCGTCTTCAGCAACGCCCAGATTTCGTCGACCGGCTCCGGCGAGTTCGATCCGAAGCGCGTACACATTTTCCTCACCAATCCCGCGCTGCAGACGAAGATGATCATGTCGCTGCGGCAGTGGTGTCAGGCCAATCGCTTCCAGGGGATCAACGTCGACTTCGAAAACCTGATGCCGCAGGACTATCCGCTGATGATCCCGTTTCTGCAGCGGATGAAGGCCAACTTCGCGCCGGTGCATCTCATCGTCAGCACCGATCTCGAAGCCGGCGAAAGGATCGACTGGAAAAAGACGGCGGCGACCTGCGACTTCGTCATCGTCATGGCGTACGACCAGCATGGCGAGAACAGCAAGCCAGGCCCGATCGCGGCGATGTCGTGGTATCGCGACGTAGTGCAGCGCGCGCTGCGCAGCATCCCGCGCGAGAAACTCGTGGTTGGCATCGCCAACTACGCCTACGACTGGATGGGAGGCCGCGAGTGGGCCGATCCGACGACGTACCAGGGCGCTCTGATCCTGGCTCAGGATTTCCGGCAGCAGGAGAAACCCGAGGACATCGTCGACTTCGACGATGACGCGCTCAATCCGACCTTCTGGTACGTCGACGACGACGGCAAAGAGCACGAGGTGTGGATGCTCGACGCGGTCACCGCCGCGAATCAATGGCTGATCGCGTCGAACTACGGCGTGCGCGGCGCGGCGGTCTGGGTTCTCGGCTCGACCGATCCCTCGATCTGGACGTTCATTCATCGCGACAAGCTCAATCGGCCGCCGAACATGAACGTCCTCGGCAAGGTCAGTTTTCCGTTCTTCCTCGAGTTCATCGGCGAGGGCGAGATCTCGCACGTCGACAAGGAGCCGACCGACGGTTCGCGGTCGCTCGAAGTCGATCCACAAACGGGGCTCGCGCTCGATGAGTCGTACCACAAGTTCCCCACGTCGACCGTCATCTCGCGCACAGGCTACCGGCCGAAGATGTTGGCGCTGACCATCGACGACGGCCCTGCCGATCCGTACACCTCGGAGATGCTCGATGAGCTGAAAAAGTTGAACGTGAAGGCAACGTTCTTTCTGATCGGTCAGAACGCCGAGCGCTATCCCAATCTCGTCCGCCGCATCTGGGACGAAGGTCACGAGATCGGCAATCACACCTACACGCACCCGAACATGGGCAGCGTCTCCCCGCGCCAGGCGCGGCTGGAGATGAATGCCACCCAGCGCGTGTTTCAGAGCCAGCTCCATCGTTCCACGCTGCTGTTCCGGCCGCCGTACAACGCGGATGCCGAACCGTCGACGATTGACGAGGTGGAACCGCTCCGTCTCGCATCGCAGCTCAACTACATCACCGTCCTCGAGTTTCTCGATCCGCAGGACTGGCGGCTGACCGATCCGCTGCCGGACGGCGGGACGAAAGAGCGCACGGCGCGGCAGATGCTCGACACGATCGAGCAGCAGCTCGAAACCGAGAAGGGGAGCTGCGTCCTGATGCACGACGGCGGCGGCAACCGGGCCGAGACGGTGAAGCTGATCCCGCTGATGGTCAACGAACTGCGCGCGAAGGGCTACACGTTCGTTCCCGTGTCTACGCTCATCGGCTCGACCCGCGACGATGTCAATCCAAAAGTAAACAACTCCGACACGCTGATGCTGGCCACCGACCGCGTCGTCTTCGAGGCCATCTATCTCTTCGAGCTCTTCCTCCGTATCGCCTTCACCACCGCCATCATCCTCGGCACATTGCGCGTGGTCTTCGCCACGATCCTGGCGCTGATCGCGAAGTGGCGCGAGCGCTACGAGACCTTCGATCCGACCTTCCGGCCGGCGGTGAGCGTTGTCATCGCCGCGTACAACGAGGAGAAGGTGATCGCGCGGACGATTCGGGCCGTAATCGCTACCGGCTACGAACCGCTGGAGATCATCGTCGTCGACGACGGATCGAAGGACGACACGTCCGCCGAAGTGCATGCGAATTTCGGCGATGCGGTCACGCTCTTCGTGCAGCCGAACGGCGGCAAGGCCTCGGCGCTGAACCTCGGCATCGCCGCCGCGACGAGCGACATCATCATCGCCCTCGATGCCGACACGGTCTTCGCGAAAGACACGATCGAGAAGCTGATCCGCCATTTCACCGATCCGCTCGTCGGCGCCGTCGCGGGGAATGTGAAAGTCGGCAATCGCGTGAATCCGCTGACCTACTGGCAATCGATCGAGTACGTGACCAGCCAGAACCTCGACCGGCGCGCGTACGCCACGATCAACTCGGTCACCGTCGTACCGGGCGCGGTGGGCGCGTGGCGCCGCGAAGCGATCCTGCAGGCCGGCGGCTATACGAACGACACCATGGCCGAGGATATGGACCTCACCTGGCGCATCCGCCGGATCGGCTGGCGGATCGAGACGGAGTCGAACGCCATTGGATATACCGAGGCCCCCGACAGCATCCGCGCGCTGTTCGGACAGCGCTTCCGCTGGGCCTTCGGAACTCTGCAATCGCTCTGGAAACATCGCCGGGCCATGTTCCGCTACGGCTGGTTCGGCACGGTGATGCTGCCGTCGCTCTGGCTGTTCCAGGTCGCCTTCCAGGTCCTCTCGCCCCTTGTCGACCTGCAAATCCTCTGGGCCCTCGGCGGCGTCATTCACGCCGGCATGCGCCGCCTCAATGGCGACTGGCAGCCGCTCCCGAACGCGCTTTCCTCGCTCTACCTCATCGCGTTCATGTACGCCTTCTTCTTCGTCGTCGAGCTGATCGGCGCGCTGGTGGCGTACAAACTCGACCGCGAAGATCCGAAAGTCCTGGTCTGGCTCTTCTGGCAGCGCTTTCTCTACCGCCAGTTGATGTACGCCGTCATCCTGAAGTCGATCAAAACCGCCGTCTCCGGCATCCGCACGGGATGGGGAAAACTCGAACGCAAAGGAACGGTGGCGATGGCCGGCGAAACGACCGATCTGCAAGTGCGCGAAGCGCCCGTGTCATCTGCTACATCTGCGTAATCTGCGGATAAAACCTTCATCCGCAGATGACGCAGATGAAAGGAAGATGGGCTACGCCAGCCGCTTCTCCACCGCCCCCCAATCCACATTCGCGAGGAACGCGTCGATGTACTTGGGGCGATCTGCCGGTTTGTAATCGAGCAGGTAGGCGTGTTCCCAGACGTCCATCACCAGCAGCGGGACGAAGCCGGCCACGTTGCCGTTCTCGTGCAATTCGATCCAGTGATTGGAGACGCGTCCGTTGGCCGGATCGAGATACGCGATGGCCCAGCCGACGCCGCGCATTTTGCCGACACTGACAAAATCGGTTCGCCAGATGTCGAAGCTGGGGAAGCTGCGCTCCACCGCCGCGCGGAAGCCCCCCGCCGGATCGCCGCCGCCGTTCTGCTTCATGTTTCCGAAGTAGTACTCGTGCAGGACCATCCCGTTGTATTCGAACCCGAGGCGGCGGGTGAGCTCCGAGTAGGCGGGCATCTCCTCCTTGTCGACCTGGCCGTCGGCGAGGATCTCGTTGATTTTTTCCGTGAGGAGATTCGTGTTGGTGACGTAGCCCTCGTAGAGCTTGAAGTGCATCTCCAGAGTCTTATCGGAGATGCCAGTGAGGCCGGAGAGATTGAAGGTTTTCGGTTTGTAGCTTTGCTGTTCCATGCAAAGCGACGTGCACTAATCGTGCGCGCAGCGAAACGTGGCGTAGGCGTAGGGATACGACGGCCGGAACCAGTTGCGGAAGCTGCGCCGGATGAGCTCGGGCGGCGTGGCGGGCGACGCTCCCTTCATCACGTAGTGCTTGCCGTCGAAGAAGTCGTCCGAGTACTGCGGATACGACGGCATCGCTTCGAAGCCTGGGAAGCCATCGAAGATCGTCGACGTCCACTCCCAGCCATTGCCGACGAGATCGTGAACTCCCCACGCGCTGACGCCAGCGGGATACGAACCGATCGGGACCGGATCCCAGTTTGTGAATCCGAAATTGCCGCGTGAAGAGTTCGGCTGCGCCGAACCCCACGGAAATAGCCGCTCCTCGCCGGACGGAGTGTCGAACGCTGCGCGGTGATATTCGCCCTCGGTCGGCAACCGCTTGCCTCGCCACGACGCGTACGTGCTCGCTTCCTCGTACGTGACGTACACCGGCGCATCGAGCGGCAGCGGCTGCAACGCGAACAGCCCACGCCAGTGCCATGCGCCGTCCTGCTTCGTCCAAAAGTGCGGAGGATTCGCGTCCGTCGCGTCGACAAATTCGAGATAGTCGCCGTTCGTCACGTCGTGCCGATCGATCGAGAACTCGCCGACGCCGACGCGCAACCGCGGAAACTCGTTGTCCCATCCGAAGTCATTGCCCGAACCGCCGAGCGTCGCTTCGCCGGCAGGGATGCGCACCATGTCCTTCACGACGTCTTGTGACAGCGCGGCGCTTCGCCGCAACGGCGAGATCGGATTCTTCTTCTCGTATGGCAGCTCATGAAACAGATAAAGCAGCGTTTCCTGATGCATCTGCTCGTGCTCGATGACGGTGAACGCGGCCTCGGCATTGCGCCTCTGCGGCACCACGCCGTCATCGATCGGCCCATCGCATAGCGCGCGGAAGATGAGGTCGTCGGACTCGCGACCGTATGCAAGCACGTCCTCGCGAGACGGCCAGAAATCGGTCGGCGTCTGCGCGGCGTCCTCGTTCTCCGGATCGATGCCGCGCGCGAACAGCCTCTCGAATTCAGAGTCGATGCCGTCATGCTTCAACGCCAGCTTGATCAGAGTGTTGACCGCGAAGGCTGGAATGTGTCCCTCGTAGAAAGCAATCGGATTGCGCAACGGAATCGGCCGGTCGTAATAGGCCTCGGCCTTCGGGATGGTGAACAGGTCGCGCGTGATTCTGCGGCCGTCGCGATACCACTCGATAAGCTGGTCGCGGGTCAGTCCATCCGGAAATGCGGCGTGTCGCATGCGCGAATTGTATTGCGCCTTCACGCGACCGCGGGCTCTCCAACCGGAACTTCGATGACACGGAAAGGCTGGCGGTCCTCGAAGTTCGCCGCAAGCAACGGCATGGCCACGTTGTAGACGGGCACGTTTCCCTTCGTACGCCCTTCGAGCGAGCCGCGATGCGCGTGGCCGTGGAAGACGGCGCTGCAGCGATAACGGTCGATCGGCTCCTCGAGACGCGACGAGCCGAGAAACGGATTGATCTCCGGCGGCTCTCCGGCGACGGTGGCGTGGATCGGCGAGTAGTGCAGCACCGCGATCTTCTGCGGCGTGCGCAGGCGCGCCAGCGCCATCTCCAGCTTGAGCGCCTCCTCGATCGTCTCGTGCACGAACTTCTTGATGATGTCTTCACCCCAGGCGTTGAGCTGACGCCGTCCGAAGCCGCCGCCGAATCCCTTGATGCCGGCGAAGCCGACGCCCTCGATCTCGTGCGCTGCGCCGTCGAGCATCGTTACGCCCGCGTCGGCGATGATTTTCACGACTTCGTCCGCTTTGCCCGATTCGAAATCGTGATTGCCAAGCACTCCGATCGACGGGATACGAAGGAAGGCGGTGATGTCCTTCGCCAGGATCTTTGCTTCCTCGACCAGACCGTAATCGGTGAGATCGCCGCAGAACAGGAGGACGTCCGCCTCTTCCGACGCGGCGGCAAACATCGATTGCAGACTGGCCTGCCCCGACTTCTTGACGTGGATGTCGGCGATTGCGGCGATGCGCAGGTGCTCTTTCATTTCGCGCCGTCCACCTCGATGCCAGCAGTCCAGAGTGCGATGTCCTGCGGCGTCATGTTGCCGAGCGGCTCGAGGCGCGCGTCCTTGTAGCCCCACTTGTCGACGTCCGTCAGGTACTGCTGCCGCGAAATGATCGGGCCGTAGCAGATTTTTTCCTTCGCATCCGGCTGCCGCGTTTCATCGACGATGCGCGCGCTCAGCTCGTCCATCACCCACGCCGGCACCTGCGAGCGCGTGAAGGGATAGATGAAGCCGTGGAGCACGAGATGCGCGTAAAGAGCGCGCCACAGATGCGCGTAGCGGTCGATCAGTCGTCGCCAGTCGAGCCGGTCGCCGATGGCGTGAATGACGTGCGCGACGTCGGCGCCATCGAAGCGCTCGCGCTCCATGATCAGCCCCTTCGACCAGATCATCTCCTCGGCCGGAATCAACTTCACAGCGACATCGAAGACGACGTCGTCGACGGCATAGTCGAACCACAGGTCATCGACGACCGCCACGCCGTTGCCGGCGCTGAAAATCAGGTCGATGAAGTCGTCGCCCTTGAATGCCTTCCCCAACCAGTGCGGAAAGGTGAGCTCCGACTGATAGCCGGCCGCTTCGAAAACCTTCTTCGCCTTCGGAAAATCTTCGCGCCGGATGAAGACGTCGAAGTCTTTCGTGTGCCGCTCGATGCCCGTGTAGCGCGACCACGCATACGCGCCACCGACGAGAAACGGCACGCCGCCGTCGCGCATGAGCTCCATCGAATCGACGTAAAACCTGCGGCTCGCCGGGTCGACAAGCGTTTCAGAAGGACTCGCAATCGCGGACATTTCAGATCCGGAAAACTGCACGGCTCGTGCCGGACCGAAGAGTTCAGCGGCTCACGTAGAGATTGCCGCGCAGATAAAACCGCAGCGGCCAGCCCGCGGCCTCGCCCGAGTTCTCGACGCCGATTCGATGACTGACGGCGATGTCCTCCTCGGCCACAGTGCTGTCGCGCGGAGCGAGCCACAGCGTGTTGCCGTCGAGCGGCTGACCATCGAGTGATTTGTCGATCGCCAACGCCGAACAAAGCTTGCCCGGGCCGTTCATCAGATCGCGGTCGCGTTTCCCTTTCGGCCGGCGCTCGCGCATCGTCTCGATGCCGCGCACCGGTTCCGCCGCGCGCAGCAGCACGGCCTCGGCGATATCCGCTTCCTGCGTGACGACGTTCATGCACCAGTGCATCCCGTACGTGAAGTAGACGTACGCGTGGCCGCCGGCGAGATACATCGATTCGTTGCGCGCGCTGCGCAGGCCGCGCCGCGCGTGGCTGGCGGAATCGTTGGCGCCGAGGTACGCCTCGACTTCGACGAGCCGCGCGGCTAGCAACTCGCGGCCGAGACGGCGCCAAAGCACACAGCCGAGGAGCGCGCGGGCGACGCTCACCGTGTCGTCGAAATAGAAACTGCGCGGAAGCTTCATTGCGAGGGGAGCGCGCGATTCATTGCGCGGCGGTCGAGCTGATCCTCGCTGACGTGACGGCTAAGCAGCGAAATCAGCTCGCGATGCACGCCCGGCGGCGCGCCGACCACGTTGCCGCGCTGCAGCCAGCGCTCGCCGCCCGAGAAGTCCGTGAACACGCCTCCAGCCTCGGTGACCAGCAACGACCCGGCGGCGATATCCCACGGCGAAAGGTGCAGCTCGAAGAATCCGTCGAAGATTCCGGCGGCGGTGTAGGCAAGATCGAGCGCCGCCGATCCCGCGCGCCGCACACCCTTGGCCACGCTGATCACTTCCTGAAAAATCGCGCAGTACACCGACACGAACTGCTGCGCACGAAACGGAAAGCCTGTAGCGAGGAAGGAGCTGTCAATGCCCTCCTGATTCGAAACGTGCATCGGCACACCGTTGCGAAACGCGCCCGCGCCGCGCTCCGCGGTGAAAAAAATGTCGCGCAGCGGCTCGTACACCACGCCGGCGGTAATCTCAGCACCCGTTTGTAAGCCGATCGAAATCGACCAGACCGGGAAATGCTGCAGGTAATTCGAAGTGCCGTCGAGCGGATCGATGATCCACGTCCGGCCGCTGGTGCCCTCGAAGCTCATTCCGCCTTCTTCGCCGAGGATCGCGTCTTCGGGACAGCGTTCGCGGATCAGCGCGATGATGGCCGCCTCACTCTCGCGGTCCGCGCGCGATACCCAGTCATTGCGCGATTTCAGATCCGCGTCTTCTTTTCCGAGCTGCTCCCAATGTTTCAAGAGAACGGCCGCACCGAGGCGGGCCGCGTCCGATGCAAGCTCGACGTCATTTTTTCTGGCAGTCATGCGGGGCAAATTCTATGGCAGCGAATTGGGCTATGCTCGAAGCAATTCATGCAACCTCGTACGATCTCGCGCTATCGCGTTGGGCGCCTCATCGGTGCAGGCGGCATGGGCGAGGTATATCTCGCCGAAGACGAGACCCTCAACCGCAAGGTGGCGCTGAAGCTTCTGCCCGCGCGCTTCACGCGTGATGAGGAGCGCGTGCGGCGATTCCAGCGCGAAGCACGCGCCGCCTCCGCTCTCAATCATCCGAACATCATCACGATTTACGAAATCGGCCACGCGGATTCGGTGCATTACATCGCCACCGAATACATCGAAGGCGAAACGCTGCGCGAGGTGATGGCCAAACGGCGGCTCAATGCCGGCGAGGTGCTCGATGTCGCAATCGGCGTTGGGAGCGCGCTGGCCGCAGCACATGACGCAGGCATCATCCACCGCGACATCAAGCCGGAAAACATCATGCTGCGCCCCGACGGCTATGTGAAAGTGCTCGACTTCGGTCTGGCCAAACTGGCCGAGCCCGAGTCGGCGCTCAACGACAGCTCGACGGGTGCCGTGCTCGGGACGCTGCTCTACATTTCGCCCGAGCAGGCCCGTGCCCAACAACCCGACTCCCGCTCCGATCTCTACGCGCTCGGCGCGGTCATGTACGAGATGGTCACCGGCCAGCCGCCGGTGCGCGGCGACAACTTCATTGACATCGCAAACGCCATCGTCAATGAAATCCCGCAGCCGCCGTCCCATTACGTGAGCGCCGTCCCGCCCGAACTGGACCGCATCATCCTCAAGCTGCTCGAAAAAGACCGCGCCAACCGCTTCCCCTCGGCGCGCCAACTCCTGAGCGACCTCCATACGCTGCGCCGCGAGCTGGAATTCGAAAACAAACTCAGCTCTCTGGAAATGCACCGCCACTTCTCCGCGCCGGGATTCGATGAGCAGCAAACGGCGCAGATGACGTTTCCGATCGGCGCGCGCCGCTTCCCGCTGCCGCGTGCATTCCGCGATTCGCGAATTGTCATTCTTGTGGCTGTTGCGCTCCTCGCCCTTCTTGCAGCCGCGGCATACGCGATCATCAAGAGCACTCTGTCTGCCGACCGGATCGATAGCGTGGCCGTGCTGCCGTTCGTGAATGCCTCCGGAAACCCGAACAGCGAATATTTGAGCGACGGTCTGACCGACAGCATCACCGATTCACTATCGCAATTGCCGGAATTGCAGGTCGTCGCGCATAGCACCGTGTTCCGCTACAAGGGCAAAAATGTCGATCCACTCGCAGTCGGCCGCGAACTGCACGTGCGCGGCGTCGTCACAGGATTGCTGATTCAGCGGGGCAACACCGTGGTCGTCCGCGCGTCGCTCACGGACGTCAAACGCGGTACGCAGGTGTGGGGACAACAATACGACCGCAATCTCTCCGACGTCGTGGCGCTGCAGAAGGATTTATCCGAGGAAATCTCGTCCCAATTGCAGCCGCACCTCACGGGCGAGGAGCGGAAGCTGTTGAGCCGCGGCCGTCCGGAGAGCAATGAAGCATTTCAGCTCTATCTCAAAGGCCGCTATTTCGCGACGAAATTCAATGATGAGCAGGCGACTCGTAAAGGCATCGCCTATTTCAATCAATCCATTGAGCGCGATCCTACATACGCACTCGCCTATGCCGGACTGGCGTCCGCCTATTTCTCGCTGTCGAACCTCTTCATGCCGCCGCGCGAGGCGATGCCGCGCGTCCGCGAAGCCGCGGAGCGCGCCCTGGCGCTCGACGACTCGCTCGCTCCCGCCCACACCTGCCTGGCACTGACGCTGGTCTGGTATGACTGGGATTTCGCCAAAGGGGAGGCCGAGTTCCGGCGCGCCATCGCGCTGAACGCCAATGACGCCGAAGCGCATCGCTTGTACGGCGACTTTCTTGTCGCAATGGGCCGTTTCGACGAGGCGATCGCCGAAAAACGGCGCGCCGAACAGCTCGATCCACTTTCGGTTCCTACGAGTTGGGACGTCAGCCGTACCCTTTATTACGCCGGCCGCGACGAAGACGCGATCGAGCAGGCCAAACACACGCTCGATCTCGATTCCAGCTTCCCTTACGTTTATGACCTCGAAGCGCAGGTCGACTATCGCAAGAACAATTTCCCCGAGGCGCTGGCGTTGATGCGGAAAGCCCTGCAACTCGGCGGACATACCCAACTTCTCATTACGAACTGGGGCATGATCAACGCCCGCGCCGGCAACCGCGACGAAGCGTTGCGTGCAATGGCCGAATTACGCGCCCGCGCGGCCGGCACCTACACCCTGCCGCTTTTCCTCGCCCGCATATACGCCGCCCTCGGCAATAACGACGAGGCCATGAAGAATCTCGAGCAGATGTACAACGACCGCTCGGAATCCGCCGTCTGGCTCAATGTCGATCCGTCGCTCGTTACGCTTCGTAAAGACCCGCGATTCATTGCCTTGATCAGAAAAGTGGGACTGACGAAATGATGACTCTCGCCGAACCACCTGCCCAGTTGAGGATCTACACGCGCCTCAACGACCTTGTTCACGCGGAGACGCGGAGGCGCGGAGAAAGACCCCTCCGTCTCTCCGCGCCCTCCGCGTGAAACCGTCTACCTCACCATTCGCGCCCCACCGTCCTGAATCGCGCGATCGACGAGTTGCCACAGCTTTCGCTCGGCGGTCCGGTCCAGCTCTTCCTCGCGCTGATCGAGCGCCTGCTCCCGCCTGCCGAGGTCGCGTTCCTTGGCGTGCAGGTCGTCGAGACGGGCGTGGTCGCGCGCGGTGAGCTCGCGGTCGTCCTGCGCGTCTTCGAGCGCGTCGCTCTCCCGTTCGAGTTTGCGAGTCTCACGCTCGATTTCCCGCTGCTGCGGACGCAGCTCGCGTTCCGGCGCGAAGTAGTCCCACGCCTCGGCCAGCCGCGCGCGATCGGTGATGACGTAACGGCGGCCGTCGCGGCGAACCCAAAGGTAGTCGCCGCTGAGAGTGCCTTTGACGGCGGTGAAATCTTCGAGTGAACCGCTCATCGTCGTCGAATTGCCGGCGCCGAAATGCAACACGTACGAGTCGCGCGCTTCCGCGGCCACGGCGGCGAGAACGAACAGAACTGCGAATGACAGGGAGCGTTTCATGAAGTCCTCCGCCGCGTTGGACGACGCTGCCATCGCGCGGTTAGCCGAAGCCGAGGGTAGGGAAATGTTGCCGCCGATCCTCACCTCTATACATGTCTATGCGCGGCACGGTTCGACGGGCACGATCGGCGATCGTGGTCGATCTTCGTGCGTTCGGATGGGACCGCTCGCTCATCGCCACGCTGCGGCATTCGACGCTGCCGTGGTTCGATGGATTCGCTACGGAGATTTCGCTCGATGCCACGCCGCTCGCGGAAGCCGGCGAGCTTGGCGCTCGCGACCGGCTGTCGCTCGTTGCGCAATTTGCGGCGCATGAGGCGTTGCTGCAGTTCGCCGGATTCTCCGACGCCGACTACGACCCGGCCGAGTGGGCGGTCGTGCGGAAACGCGGCAACGACTGCAGGCTCGTGCGCCTCTCAGCGCGAGGGGTGGCGGATGAGGCGCCGCCGGCGCTGACGGTCACCCAGCAATTCGCGGAAGCGGCCGGCGCGCCGCCGATGGAGTCGTTGCGGCAGCCGTGGGGACGCGCGGAGTCCGTCTTTCTCGAGATCGAGGCGCGGCTGCGCGGTGACGCGGCTGCCGATCTTCGCTGGATGCGTCGCAGCGCATGCGGCGAGGTTGCCTCGCCAGGTCCGGACGCGCTGAACGACATTCTGCGCGGCACGGCGCTGAGTTTCCGAGGAGAAGCGATCGACAGCATTCGTGCCGCGGCGGCGCTCGGCGGCGAGCAGGTGCTGGAGATTGGACGCGATGCCTCGCCGCTCCAGCGCTACTCCGCGATCAACGCTCTTGCTGTCGTTGCCGGACCGCTGGAGAAGCGCGGCGAGAGCGAAATCGTCGAGGTAATCGTCGAGCGAGCGCCGCGGCAGCGGCTGATTTTCGCCATCACCAATCGCGATCGATTCGACGCCGCCTCGGCACGCGTTCTGGAAATGCTCGCCGCGACGGAGGCCGAAATCTGGATCGCTGCAGACCGAGGCGATATCGACTTGCCGGTGGCGCGGCGCTTCGTCGTTGCACCTTCCATGAGTGCAGCGCGTGAAGTGGCATCGAGCGTCGCACAACTCGAGACGTTCGTGGAGTCGGACGATTTCCCGCGCTTTCTCGACTCCGGCACGCTTCCATTCGACGAGGACGTGCCCGCGCTGGCGTCGTTGCGCGAGCCGCTCCGCTCCTACATCGCCGCCATCGCGCTTCTCGGCACGCGTGCGCGGCTCGACGTCGCCGCGGCGTTCTTCCGTCAACTGATGTTCGGTGAAGGCTTCGAGGATCTCGTCGTCGACGGCATCACATCGATCGAAGACGGCCATCTCGTCTTCGCGTCGGACAGCGTGCGCCGGGCAGCCGCGCGGCTGATTCCGGCTTCGTCGCAAGCCACGCTCTGCCGAGTTGCTGCCGAGGTCTTGTCGGAGACAGCGGGAGATTTCGCGGCCTCGGCATCGCTGCTGATCGATGCGGGCGATGCGCGTGCAGCGGCGGTCATGCTCGAACGCGCGGCGCCGCATGACGCGTTGCCGGTGCTTCGAGCGATGCCGCGCCACGCGCTGACGCCGAAGCTGGCGGAGATTCTCGCCTCCGCGCTGATCGACGGCGGCCGCTATCGCGGCGCGCGCGAGGTCGCGCAGATCGTGACCGGCGACGTGCACGAACTGCTGCTCGCGCGCATCGAGCGCCGCACCGGCGACTACGCGCCCGCGCTGGCGCGCCTCAACCGCATCGCGGCGCGCGGATTCGAGGCGGCAATCCTGCGCGCCGATCTGCTCTACATCGACTCGCGGTATGACGACATGCCTGCCGCGCTCGCGGAATGCGCCGCTTCGACGGATGAAGAGCGTGCGCAGCTCGCCTATCAGCGCGCGTTGCTCGCGTTCGAAATGCGCGAGCCGATCGTCGATCAGCCGCCAACCGCGCACTATCTCGCCGCACGACTGGCGACCTACGTCGCGTCGCGCGACGATCTCGACGCAGCCGCAAGGCATGCCGCCGAATCGCTCGAACGCGCGCGCTGCGAGACCGAACGCATCGACGCCGCGCTCGACCGTGTCTACATCCTTTTCACCGCCGGCGCATGGGCCGCGGCGCGCGACGAAGCGCTGCGCACGCTCGCGCTCATCGAAGAGACGCAGGGCGACCGCGCCGGCGGCGGCATCCTCTTTATCCTCGCCTACCTCGCTGCCGACGACGGCCAGTGGACGCACGCGGCGCAGCGGCTTCATCGCCTTCGCCACTTCTACCGCGGCACCGGCGACGACAAACGCCTTCGCGAACTCGACATGATCGCTGCGCATCTCGACTTCTCGCGCGGCCGTTTCGCCGATGCCGTCCGTGCCGCGCAAGCGATCGTCGACAGCGCGCTCTTTTCACCGCAGATTCGCGAAGCCGCCGCGCTGATCCTCGATGAGATCGACTGGATCGAAGGCCGCGAAACGCCTCTCCGCTCGACCGGCGGTTCTGAAAATATCGAGTTGACGAAGCGTCACGAAGCGATGCGCGCCCGCCGCAGTGGCGGGGTCGCAGAACTTGGCGACACCAGCACCGGCTCGCAGAAATTGAAGCACTTCCGCGACGCCCTCGGCCGCGGCGACACCACAAGAGCGGAATCCATCGCGACTGAGATGAAGATCGAACTGCCGAAGCGCGAAATCAGCGCCTCGGCCATCGAGATGCGATTTCTGCGCGATGCTGCACTGCGCGAGTTTCCATTCACGCCGCGCGACTTCATCCCGACGGCCTGGCGTTTCGCCACGCGCAACCGCCTCGGGCAGTGGCAGGAAATCGGATCGCTTTCCGCGCTCTCGGGCTCCGATCTCGACACCATCGCTGCCGCAGGCAAGCCGGACTGGATCGTCTGCAGCGAACGCGAGTTGCTCTTCGTCGATGGCATCAATGCGTGGGCCTCGGAATCCCGCGACGCGCTGGCCGCGCTCTTCCGAACGCGCGCCGAACATCACCGCATGCGCCGCGTCATCGAGCAGAACGAGAGCGTGACCGTCGCCAAGAGCGAGGCCATCGAAGGCATCATCGGCGACTCGCCGGCCATGCGCGAGATCTTCACGCTGATCACCCGCGTGGCCCGACGCGACGTTCCCGTTTGCATCCTCGGCGAGTCCGGCACCGGCAAGGAGCTGGCTGCGCGCGCCGTGCATCGCCACTCGCCGCGCCGCGGCAAGACCTTCACGGCGGTCAATTGCGCGGCACTGCCGGAGAATCTGATCGAGAGCGAGTTGTTCGGTCACATCCGCGGCGCTTTCACCGGTGCCGACCGCGATCGCGCGGGCCTGATCGAGAGCAGCGACGGCGGAACGCTCTTCCTCGACGAGATCGGCGAGATGCCGCTCTCCGCGCAGGCGAAACTCCTTCGATTTCTGCAGGAAGGCGAGTTCCGCCGCGTCGGCGATACCGTGAACCGCACCGCGGACGTCCGCATCGTCAGCGCTACGAATCGCAAGCTCGAATCGGCGGTCGAAGCCGGTCAGTTCCGCGAGGATCTCTACTACCGCATCGGCGGGATCGAGATCGTGCTGCCACCGCTGCGCGAACGAGCCTTCGACATTCCGCTGCTCGCGTCGCACTTCCTGGCGCGCGAACATGAGAAGAGCCGCGGCGGACCTTCGAAGCTCACCGCCGACGCCGAGTCGATCTTCGTCTCCTACCGCTGGCCCGGCAACGTGCGCGAGTTGCAGAACACGATTCGCGCCGCGCACGCGCTCGCCGGCGAGGCCGCGGCCATCGACGTCGAGCATCTGCCGGAACGGATGCGCAGCGCCGTCGTCCGCGCCGGCGGCGGCGTCAGCTCGTATCAGGACGCCGTGACGCGCTTCCGCCGCGATCTGATCGAGAAGTCGCTCGTGCAGGCGAACGGCAATCAGAACCGCGCCGCGGCGTCGCTGAACATGTCGCGCCAGGCGCTGGCGTATCAGATTCGCGAGCTGGGCATTCTGGTCCGCGGGTAAACGTCACAGAGCGCTGACCCTGCCGATGCGGCGCCGTCGCGGGCTGTCCGTACAATGGCCCGAAGCCCGATGCGTCATTCAGTCTTTATCGCCGTTACCGCGCTCGCTGCCGGCTGCGCGCTCTACTCGGACGTTTCGATTTCGCCGTTGCTACTCTCGCCGGGATCGATCGATCGCGGCAGCGACCTGCCGTCGATGCTGCGCAAGTCGGATTACGTTCGCGCCATCGAGCTGGCCTCAACCGTCGATGCGAAAACGCGGCGCAGCGCGAGCGAGCTCGTCTCCCTCGGCACCGCGGAGATGGCAGCCGGGCGCTTCGACGAGGCCCGCCGCCACCTGCGCGGCGCGCTCGATCTCGAGCCATTTCGCACCACGTACGCGGACGCCGCGTGGACGCTCTCGCAGCTCGAATACATGCGCAACAACTTCGAGGCGAGTCTGGATTGGGCGCACGTAGCCGCCGATCACGGCCTGGTCGTGCGCAAGTGGCACATGGACTTTCTCGAGGTGCTGAAGAACGTCGACGTTTACCACTTCCGCGGACCGGCCGCCGAGCGCGTGCCGCTGCGGATCGGCCGGCCGGACGTGCCGCGCATCGAAGTGACCGTCAACAAGACCAAAAACGTCATCGCCATCGTCGACTCCGGCGCGGTGATGTCGATCGTCTCGCGCAAGTTCGCCGACTCCGTTCCCATCCGCAAGCTCGGCAACTTCGAAGGCACATTCGCCGGTCTTCTCGGCGAGCCGATTCAGGTCGAGTTCGGCCTAATCGAGTCGCTGCAGATCGGCAGGATGACTATCGAGAACGTGCCCGTGGCGATCATGCCGGACGACAAGATGAAGTTCATCGTCACGGGCAAGAACGAGTTCTCGATCGAGTTCCTCCTCGGCGCGCACCTGCTGAAAGAGACGCGTATCGAGCTCGACTTCCGCCGCAATCAGGCAACGTTCACGCACCTCCTCGCCGCGGATCGTGTCGCGGCGCCCGATCAGAATCTCTTCTGGGACCACTTCCGCCCCACCGTGCGCGGCGTAATCAATCGCAAGGGTTGGTTCGTCTTCGTTCTCGATACCGGTTCCGAGGTGACGTTTCTGAATTCGGCGCAAATCAGCTCGCTGCCGGTTCAGCTTTTTACCAAGGTCCACAACGCTACGTTGCAAGGACTGGGCGGCGCGAAGAAACACGGCGACAAAGTGGACGACGTCGAAATCGGCCTCGACCGCTGGGCCGGCACGTTCCGCACGATTCCGATGTACGACGCCGGCTCACCCGAGCAGGAGCACACCTCGGGCATCATCGGCGAGAACTACCTGAAGAACTTCATCGTCACCATCGATTTCGGCCGCATGCGCCTCGACCTCGTGCCCGTCCTTCGTATCCCGACGGGCGAGATTGAAGGGCAGGACACGGCCACCGGGAACCAGATGCCGCGGTGAGCGCTTCAAGAAAACAAAATGTTGAATGTTCAATGGTGAATGTTGAATGTTGAATGGAAAAGCCAAAGCGGTCTCGCTTCATTCAACATTGAACATTCAACATTGCCTTTCAGTGACGACCGCCCGTGACTCGGTTCGGAGCCAGCCCGTTGCGATACGATCCCGCCTCCATGGATGAATCAATGGTCATTCGCGCGACGACCGTCCTCTGCGTGCGCCGCGATGGCGCGGTGGCGATGGCCGGGGACGGGCAGGTGACGGTGGGGACGACCGTCATGAAACATGGCGCGGCCAAGGTGCGGCGCCTCTATCACGACAAAATCCTGGCAGGGTTCGCCGGCTCCGCGGCCGACGCATTCGCGCTGTTTTCGCGCTTCGAGGCCAAGCTCGAGGAGTACCGCGGCAACATGGAGCGCTCGGTCGTCGAACTGGCGAAAGATTGGCGCATGGACAAATACCTGCGCCAGTTGCAGGCCTTTCTCATCGTCGCCAACGCCGAGCGCGCGTACCTGATCTCCGGCACCGGGGACCTCATTCAGCCTGACGACGGCATCCTGGCCATCGGTTCGGGCGGTCCGTACGCGCTGGCGGCGGCGCGCGCGCTGATGAAGCACACGCAGTTGAACGCCGCCGGAATCGCCGAGGAAGCGCTGCGCATCGCGGCGACCATTTGTATTTACACGAACGATCAGATCACGGTGGAAAGCCTCTGACGCATGGTCATCCAACTCCCCGGCAGCATCGACGAAGCAACGCATTCCGAACGCCTCACGCCGAAAGAAATCGTCCGCGAGCTCGACACCTACATCGTCGGGCAGAACGCGGCCAAGCGCGCCGTGGCCATCGCGTTGCGCAACCGCTGGCGGAGGCAGCAGCTCCCGCCGGAGCTGCGCGACGAGATCGCGCCGAAGAACATCATCATGATCGGACCGACCGGCGTCGGAAAGACGGAGATCGCGCGGCGGCTGGCCCGTTTGACGCGCTCGCCGTTCCTGAAAATTGAAGCATCGAAATTCACGGAGGTCGGTTATGTCGGTCGCGACGTCGAATCGATCGTCCGCGATCTGACGGAGATCGCCGTCAAGCTGGTGAAGGACGAGAAGACGCGCCTGAACCGCGAGACGGCCGAGCGCAATGCGCGGGAGCGGATCCTCGATCTGCTTCTTCCCGACTCGCGCCGTCCCGCCGCGCGCCCGGCATTCGTCGGCGCACCGGAGGAGCAGCCTCCCACCGAGACGCGCGAAAAGCTCGGCGTCTGGCTCGATGAAGGGCGGCTCGACGAGCGCGAAGTCGAAATCGACGTGAAGGAGCAGAGCTATCCGTCATTCGAAATCTTCTCCGCGCAGGGCGTCGAGGAGATGGGCGTCAACATGAAGGACATGCTGCCCGGCCTCTTCGGCGGAAAGTCGAAGCGCAAGAAGATGCGCATCGGCGACGCGCGCCCGATCATCATCCAGGAGGAAGCGGAGAAGCTCGTCGATCAGCAGAACGTGGCCCGCGAAGCCATCGAGCGCGTCGAGCAGAGCGGCATCGTCTTCCTCGACGAGATCGACAAGATCGCCGGCCGCCAGAACGCGTCGCACGGCCCGGACGTTTCGCGCGAAGGCGTGCAGCGCGACCTGCTGCCGATCGTTGAGGGAACGACGGTCAACACAAAGTACGGAATGGCGAAGACGGACCACATCCTCTTCATCGCCGCGGGCGCGTTTCATGTTTCCAAGCCATCCGACCTCATCCCCGAGTTGCAGGGCCGCTTCCCCATTCGCGTCGAGCTCGAGTCGCTGACCGAGGAAGATTTCGTGCGCATCCTGCACGAGCCGAAGAACGCGCTGACGATGCAGTACTCCGCGCTGCTGGCCACCGAAGGTGTGACGCTAACCTTCGCCGACGAAGCGATCGCCGAGGTGGCGCGCTACGCGGCGCTGGTCAATGAGAAGACGGAGAACATCGGCGCCCGGCGCCTGCACACGATCCTGGAGCGCCTCCTCGACGAGCTCTCCTTCGACGCCAGCGAGATGGGCGGCCAAACCGTTACCATCGACGCCGCCTACGTGCAGCGGGTGCTCGCAGAGACGGTGAAGGATGAGGATTTGAGCCGGTACGTGTTGTAGCGCGGTGATTGGCTACACGAAACTTCGCGTCGTGCCGAAAGTGCGCACCTACAATCGGATGCGATGAAGCTGCGCGACTTCGAGCGACACCAAACGTCACGACTGCTATGTGCGTCGGGAAGGTGGCGGCCACACGATTTATACGAACCCCGCGAATGGCAACTCAGCGGCGGTGCCGCGCCACGCGGAAATCAAGACGGCTACGCTGCGGCGGATTTGTCACGACCTGGACATCGCTGCGCCGCTGACGCGGTAAAGACTCACCTGCTGACGGCGATTTGCTCGCGGATGATGAGGCTCTCATCGACGCCGTCGAGCACCTTCTCGCGATTCACCTCGAGCATCAACTCGAGCGCGTCTTTCAGGTTCTCGCGCGCCTCTTCGAGCGTCTCGCCCTGCGAGATCGCGCCGGGGACTTCCTCGACGAATGCCGCGTAGCCTCCCTCTTCGGCAGGCTCATAAACTGCGGTGAACGTTTGCGTCACGGCGCAAAGCTTACCTCATACTTGCGGCCATGCGACGCCTCGCCGCTCCTGGCCTTTTCCTTCTGACATTGACCGCCCGCGCGGATGTCGTGACCGACATGCGCGCTGTCGTTTCACAGCTTCATGCGACGAAGCCGATTCATGTCTCCATCGACGTGCAGAACTCCCGGAAGAACGAAGGGCGCTTCGCGAACCAGCAGTTCACGGGAACAGCGTCGCTGGAAGTTGTCGAAGACGATGCGGGATTGCACATCACGTTTCCGCGCGCGGTCTTGGAGCGGGCGGATCGCGAGTCGCGCGAGCACACGGCCGATCCGCGCAAGCAGACGCCGACCCGTGCGGCGGTGAATGACACTCAAGCGACTGAGATCGCCGACGCCGTCAACTTTGCGGGGCCGTTTCTGCGTCTGATCGATTCCGCGAAGAAGGTGAGCGAGACCCGCGCGATGCGCGAAGGGCATCCGGTGCGCGTGGTCGTTCTGAAGCTGACACCGAAACTGCCCCCCGAGGCGACGAGCATCTTCAGCGTGAAGTTCACTGAGGATCAGATGACGGTCTGGCTCGGCGACGACAACATTCCTGTGGCCGCGGAACGGATGCAGCGCGGCACGGCCGGATTCATGTTCATCAAGGGATCGATGACGAACCGCTCGTCCTGGACCTTCGCCCATGTCGGCGACCGCCTGGTGGTTCTGTGCGACGACTCGGCGTACGCGGGATCGGGGTTCGGGCAAAGGGGCGAAGGGCGGAGCGTGCAGGTGGTTACGGTGCGGTGATTGGATAAGAAGGGCTTTTCACGCGGAGACGCGGGGACGCGGAGAAAAGCAGGCCTCATCTCCGCGTCTCCGCGTGAAACCGTCTCCCTGTCACGTACTCGCCACCTCCGACAACTTCGTATCCTCGGGCGCATCCGTCGGGCTGTTGAAGAACAGCTTGTAGCCGTCGGGATCGACGACCTCCGTAACCCACAGTCCGTTGCCGACTTCGGGTTCCGAGGGGTTGAGACCGCGGGCGCGGTACTCATGGTAGAGAGCGATGGCGTCGTCGCAGGTGAAGTTGAGCGTGATACCAGAGCCTGCGCTTGAAGGTGGCGCCTTCGCGAACTCCTGCAGCATCAGCGATGCGCCGCCCAACGTCAGCCAGCACCAGCGGAGTTTCCCCTCGGGTTCCCACTTGTGGCGGAAGGCGAAGCCAAGGCCGTCGATGTAGAAGCGGATTGATTGCGCCATGGACGAGACGTGCAGGAACGGGACGACTTCTTTGACGTTCATTTCAGAAGATCCACGACTGCGCCGCGCGTTCGCCGAACAGCAGCCGATCGATGGTCCACTCACCGCCGTTCGTGGCGAAGATGAGCAGACAGATGAGGAAGAACAGCAGGTCGTAGTGCCAGCCTTGCGAGCCTTTGCCCCAGAAGCCGGAGTGCCAGACGAAGGCTTTGCGGTGCATCGCGCCGAGCATGATTATCATCAGGCCGACGCACGAGAGGCGCGTCAGCAGGCCGCCGGCGATGCCGAGTCCGGCCAGGAGTTCGACGATGCCGACGAGCAGGACGATCGGCTTCGGGAGTCCGAGGTCTTTTCCACTTCCTTCGGGATCGCGCGCGTGCGCGAAGCCGCTCCAGACGAAAGCGAGGCCTATGAGAGCGCGCAGCGCAAGTAGGGCAACCTGTTCAACGGTAAACATAGACGTCAAGTTTATCGCCACTTGTGGCGGAGCCTTGGGCAACCAACGCCGCCGGCCGTGCCGGCTAAGTCACGGTTTTTTGAAAAGCTCGCGCACTCGCGGCGATGAGCACCGCCGAAATCACCAGCAGCGCCACTACCGGCTCCCAGAGATCGAAAAATGTTGCGCCGCGAATCACGATGCCGCGGGCGATTTTGATGAAGTGCGTCGCGGGCAGCACGTACGAAACGACGCGCAGCGGGAGCGGCAGCGATGCGATCGGAAAGATGTAGCCGGACAGCAGCACCGAGGGCAGCATGATCCCCATCGCGCGTTGCATCGCCTCCATTTGTGAGTTTGCGCGCGAGGAGACCAGCAGCCCGACTGATAGCAGCGCGAGGAGATAGACGGGCGACAGCAGGAGCAGCAGCGTCAGGCTGCCGTGGATCGGGACGGCGAAGAGGAAGCGCATCAGAAAAAGGATCAGGAGCAGTTGCAGGTAGGCCAGGCCGAGGTACGGGAGAAGCTTGCCGGTAACGACGGCGAGCGGCGAGACCGGCGTGACCATGAGCTGTTCTAGAGTGCCGCGCTCGCGTTCTTTGACGATGGCGAAGGCGGAGAGGATCGTTCCGGAGAACGTGAGCAGGATCGAGATCAGGCCGGGGATGAGCAAGTTCGCGCTGCGCATGTCGGGGTTGAACATCATCACCGGATGCGCTTCGACGAGCGGCTGCGCGGTCTTCTCCATCAGCGCGTTGATCGAGTTCGACAGCACCACACCGTTCGCCGCCGCGAGCGCCTGCGTTGCGACGCTGGAGTCGGAGCCGTCGATCATGATCAGAACGTTGGCCTGCCGCTTCGATTCGATGTTGCGCGCGTAGTCCGGCGGGATCTCGATCGCCACCTGCGCGTGACCGGCCACGATCTGATGCTGCAACTCGGCGCGCGACGCGACGAGCGTCTTCACGCTCAGGTACGACGTGTTGCCGAACTGCTCGATCAGGCGCCGGCTTTCCTGCGTGCGGCTCATATCGAAAATTGCGGTGGGGATGTTCTTCGCGTTCATGTCGATGACGCCGAAGAGGATCAGCTCGAACACCGGTACGGCGATGGCGAAAAAGAGCGTGCCGCGGTCGCGCAGCATCTGCGTCAGCTCTTTACGGAGCATGGCCACGAAGCCGTTCATCGCGCCACCTCGATCTCTTTGCCGCGCGTTTCGGTTAGGCGGACGAAGACGTCTTCGAGCGATGGTTCAATCGGATTGATGGCCACGTTGCCGAGGTGGAAGGCTTCGAGATCGCCTTTGAGTTTGTCGTCGGAGACGTTCGCGTCGATCAGAAAGTGGAGCGATGTCCCGAAGATCGTGGCGGCGCGGACGTAGTTGAGCGTACGCGCGCTCGTCATCAATTTCGCGACGCCTTCGCTCGAAACGGCCTCCACCCGCCGCGTTCCCTCGGGCGTGACTTCCGGAAGCTCTTTGAGCGTGTCGGGACGGCCGACGACGATCAGCCGCGCCATGTAGAGATAAGCGACCGAGGCGCAGCGCTCCGCTTCGTCCATGTAGTGCGTGGTCACGAACATCGTCACGCCGCTGCCGGCCAGTTCGAAGAGGAGGTCCCACAGTTCGCGGCGCGCCACGGGATCGATGCCCGCGGTCGGCTCGTCGAGGAAGATGACGCGCGGCTGGTGCATGAGCGCTGCGGCGAGCGCGAGGCGCTGCTTCCAGCCGCCGGAGAGCGCGCCGGCCAGACGATTTCGATACGGACCGATGTGCGTGAGGTTGATGGCCCAGTCGATGCGCTCGTTCCGTTCCGCGCCTTTCAATCGATAGATGGAGCTGAAGAAGTCGAGGTTCTCCTGCACGCTCAGATCGCGATACAGCGAGAACGCTTGCGAGACGTAGCCGATGTGCTGGCGGACAAGCTCTCCCTCTTTTTCAACGTCGTACCCATCCACCGTCGCGCTTCCCTCGGTCGGGACGAGCAAGCCGCAGAGGATGCGGATCAGCGTCGATTTGCCGGAACCGTTCGGGCCGAGCAGGCCGAAGATTTCGCCGCGCGGAACCTGCAGCGTGATTTTGTCCAAAGCTCGGAACGTCCCGAAGTCTTTCGACACGCCCTGCACGTCGATGCCGAGGTCGTCGCTCAATCGGCGCGGCCTTTCACGCCGAGGTTGACGGAGGCGGCCATGCCGGCCTTGAGTTTCGGATTCGGATCGACGAGCACTTTGACGCCGAAGACCTGCTCGGCGCGCTGCGCACGCGTCTGCACGTTGCGCGGCGTGTACTCGCCCTGACTGCTGACGGATGCGATGTGGCCGGCGAACGTTTCGTTCGGATAGGTGTCGATGTGGACGCGCACCGGCTGGCCGACGGCGATCAATCCCAGTTCCGTTTCGGGGACGTAGACGCGAACCCAAAGCTGGCTCGACTCGAGAATTTCGGCCACGGTCTGGTTCGGCGCGACGATGTCGCCGGTGCGCAACCCAAACGATTGCACGACGCCGCTGACGGTGGAGACGACGTTGGTCTCGGCGCGCTGTTTCATCAGCGTCTCGAGTTTCCTCTGCTGCGCTTCGACGTCGGCGCGGGCTGCGTCGATGTCCTCTTTGCGCGTTCCCTTCTGCAGGATGCGGAGGTCTTCTGCCGAGGTCTTCGCCTTGGTCGCCGCCTCTTGGGCCAGCTCTTTGGCAACGATGCCGTAGCGATAGAGGTGCTCCTGTCGCCGGCGCTCGATTTCATCGTTGCTGGCGATTGCAGCGGCTTTTGCAATTTCCTCCGGCCGAGGTCCGGCGATCGCTTTCGCCAGCGCGGCCTGGGCCGCTGCAATCGCAGCGCGCTGCTCGCTGAGCTGGCGGTCGATTGTCTCGGTCTCGAGCATGACCAACAACTGGCCGGCGTCGACGTGCATCCCTTCATCGATAAGCGTCTTCGTGACGCGGCCGCCGACGAGCGAGCCGACGTTGACGGTGCGCGCTTCGAGCGTTCCGCTAAGGACGACTTCCTGAGGCTTTCGCGATTGGCGGTAGTAGAAGAACGCGCCGATCGCCGCGATGAGGATGACGATCGGGATTACGACGATCGATTTTTTTCCGGTCACGCGAGGATCATAAGGGAACGGTTCACGCGGAGACGCGGAGGCGCGGAGAAAAAAAGAGGCCGCCGATTGAAACCGGCGGCCTCAGACCAAAACGCGAGAAAACTTAGAACGTAATCTTCGCAGCGAACTGCAGGATGCGCGGACCGAAGGAGGTGGTCGGGAGGCCGAAGGGGTTGGTCGCGTCCTGGAGCGTCAGCTTCGTCGGAACGCCGGCGGTGTTCGTGACTGCGTAGTACGTGTTGCGGACGCCGTTGACGTTGCTGCGGTTCAGCAGATTGAACGCTTCAGCGATGAGCTGGACTCGGGCGCCGGCGACGAGACCGATCTCTTTCGTCACGCGCGGGTCGACGGAGAACTGGCTCGGCAGACGGAACGAGTTGCGCGCGAATCCGGGGGCGCGGTCGTTGCGCGCGTTGCCGTCGTTGTTGAGGTCCGTGCTGGCGACGGCGGAGTACGGCTGGCCGGTCTGCCAGCTCACGATGCCGCTGATCGTCCAGCCGCCGAACACCGCGCGGCTCAATCCACCCATGTGCTGCGAATATGAGTCGAGGCTCCAGATGCCGCTGAGGACGACGCGGTTCGGCACGTCGTTGTCGCCGGGCGCCCAGTCGCCGTGGAGGTTGAGCGGGTCCTGTGCGAACTTCGGGTCGTCGGTTCCCGGAACGACGGCAGTAGCGTCGGGCTTGTCGTCGCGCACCTTCGAATGCGTGTAGGCGAGGCGCATCTGCCAGTTGTTGGAGAAGCGCTTCTGGATGTCGACCGTGATGCCGTTGTATTCCGAATTCGCGCTCGACTGGAACTGCAGGATGCGCGCGAAGTTCGTGAAAGGACGGCCGGTGTAGCGCGTAAAGCTGGCGTTGCCGAGCGACGCGCCGGTGGCGGCGCTGACTACCGGGACGGTGACCGTGACCGGATTGGAAACGTTGATGTCGATCGTGCGCGGCAGGTCGGAACCCTTCACGTACTGATAGGTGACGGAGACTGCGATGTCGTTCGTCAGGCCGCGCTCGACGCCGAGGCTGCCCTGCTGCACTTTCGGATTCTGGAAGTTCGGATCGAAGGCAAAGATGGTCGGCTTCGGCAGCGTGACGCCGGTCGGAATCGACGGGTATATGGCCGGGTACGTGGGAATCAGCGCGCCGGTGAAGCTGAGCGTCTGCACGTTGATGCCGTTGTTCGAATGCGCCGTGCCGGTCATGATGGCCGGCGTGCGGCCGTAGAAGATTCCATAGCCGCCGCGGACGACCGTGCGGCTGGCGGTGTTCGGCGTCCACGCAAACCCGAGCCTCGGCGCGATGTTGTTGTGGTCCTCGGGAACCACGGCCGTATTGATGCCGGCCGCGGCAAGCTGCGCATCCGGATTGCGCACCGACGGCTGCGCGATTTTCTGGAAGTCGTAGCGCAAGCCGGCGTTGATCGTCAGTTGCGAACTGAACTGCCATTCGTCATGTACGAATGCGGCGTATTCGGTCATATCGGGATGCGTGATCGGGCCGGTCGTGCCCGGACCGGCGAAGGCCTGCAGGTAGCTCGCGGCCTTGCCGTTCTGGAAATCGGCCAGACTGTTGAAGACGTACGAGCCGAAGAAGTTGCCCGGGAAGTAGTTGAGGATCTTGTCCTGATTGACGTCGAATCCGGCTTTGACGGCATGGCGGCCGATGACGTCGTTCAGGGTGTCGGCGATCTGATGGCGCTTGATCGTTGTCTCGCGCGGGCTGAAGGTGTTGCGGCCGATGTTGATGACGCGGATGGAGTTCTGGTTGATCTGCGCTTCCGGATCGGCGCTGTTCGCTTTGCCCGGCTCGCTGTCTTTCGCGTACTGCGCGCGAACCTCATTGAAGAGCGAGTTGCTGATGATCGTCGAATTCGAAAGTGACAAGGTGTCGGTCTGCACGAGCGAGTCGCCGGTGTGCTGCAGCGCGTTCGAAAAGTTCCCGTTCTCGAAGTTGCCTCCGGTGAATTTCTGGCGGTTGTAGCGCAGCGAAAGGTGATCGTTCGTGAACAGCTCGTGATCGGTTTTCAGGAGAAAGACGTCCTGATTCTGCGTCTTCTGATACGTGTTCGAAAGCGCCAGCACTTTCTGATAACCAGCCTGCGATGCTGCATCGGCCGGAACCTGCGACGCCGAGACGCCGAGGAGGATGGGGTTATCGATAGAGTTGCGCTGGGCGTCGTAGTTGGTGAAGAAGAAATGCTTGTCGGTGACGATCGGTCCGCCGAGGCTGAAGCCGTACTGGTTGAAGTGATACGGCCCCTTCACGCGCGGCGGCGTCTGGATCGTGTTGATGTAGTCGTTGGCGTTGTAGCGGCGGTCGCGCAGGAAGTCGAAGGCGGTGCCGTGGTACTCGTTCGTGCCCGACTTGGTGACGACGTTGATGACGGCGCCGCCGGCGCGGCCGTACTCGGCCGAGTAGGAGTTGGTGTTGACCTGGAACTCCTTCACCGCGTCCTGCGAAAACTGATACGGCGCGCGGCCGGAGCCGGTGCGGCCGAGCGACTGGCCGAAGAAGGTGTTGTCGTTGTTCGCGCCGTCGATGACGAGCGAGTTGAGCGTGCCGCGCTGGCCGGCGAAGCTGATGTCGCCGGCGCGGACGTCGCGCACGACGCCGGGCGTGGTCAGCGCGAAGTCGATGAAGCTCCGTCCGTTCGTCGGCAGGTTTTCGATCGCTTTCTCTCCAACCACCGAGGTGACCGCGGAGCGGCTGGTTTCGACCAGCGGTGCCGCCGCGGTGACGGTGACGCTTTCGGCAACGCCCTGTTTCAGCTTGAAGTTGACCGTCGATTGGGTACCGACGTTGACCACGATGTGCGGGTACTTGAACGGTTGAAATCCCGACAGCTCGCTCGACAGCGAGTAGTTACCGGGCGGCAGCAGCGGCACGTCGTAGTGGCCGACCGGGTTCGACACGCTCGTTCGCGTCAGGCCGGTGGCGGTGTTGAGGGCGGTAATCGTGACGCCCGGCAGAACGCCCCCGGCGTCGTCGGTCACGGCACCGGAGATGGAACCGTTACTGCTTTGCGCAAATGCGGAAAACGGGACGATGGCGGTGAGCAGGGCTATCGCAAACAGGAAGCGAATATGCTTCGCGTGGCTCATGGAGACTCCTTGCATGAGGTTGAATTTTGACTGCAAGTAAGGACGAATGGGGCGAAGGATAGCAGAGGTTTTCGACGATGGCGATTGCATCCGTGAATCCGGCCACTGGGGAGACGATCAGGACGTTTGAAGCGCTGAATGATGCCGCGATCGATGCGGCTTTGGCGCGTTCCGTGAGTGCTTTCCATGTAAATCGATCGCGCGGTTTTCACGAACGCGCATCGCGCATGCGGCGCGCGGCGGAGATCCTCGAAGAACGTCAGAACGAGCTGGGGCGGCTCATGACGACGGAGATGGGCAAGCCTATCAAAGCCGCCGTGGCCGAGGCCGTGAAGTGCGCGGCGAACTGCCGCTATTACGCGGAACACGCCGAGTCGTTTCTCGCCGATGAGCCGGTGAAGACCGAGGCGAAGGAGACATTCATCCGCTACGAGCCGATGGGCACGATCCTGGCCGTGATGCCGTGGAACTTCCCCTTCTGGCAGGTCTTCCGTTTCGCCGCGCCGGCGCTGATGGCCGGAAACGTGGCGGTGCTCAAACACGCCTCGAACGTTCCTCAGTGCGCGCTGGCGATCGAGGAAGTCTTCCGCGATGCCGGCTTCCATGACTACGAATTTCAGACGCTGCTGATCGGATCGGAGCAGGTGGAGCGCGTCATCGTCGACGAGCGGATCAAGGCCGTGACGCTGACCGGCAGCGAGCCGGCCGGCGCGAGCGTGGGCTCGATCGCGGCGAAGCACATCAAGAAGGCGGTGCTGGAGCTCGGCGGCAGCGATCCATTCATCGTGATGCCGTCGGCGAATCTCGCCGAAGCCGTCTCCACGGCCGTGAAAGCGCGCATCGTCAACAACGGCCAGTCGTGTATCGCGGCGAAGCGCTTCATCGTGCACGAGTCGATCGCGGACGATTTCGAGAAACGCTTCGTCGCCGCGATGGAGGCGTTGAGAGTCGGCGACCCGCTCGACGAATCGAACGATATCGGTCCGCTGGCCACACCGCAGATCGCCGACGACATCGAGAAGCAGGTGCGCGATTCCGTCGTCGCCGGAGCGCAGTTGTTGACCGGCGGCAAACGCACTGGAAATTACTACGCGCCAACAGTGCTCGCGCGCATCCCGCCGAATGCTCCCGCCGCGCGCGAGGAGACGTTCGGTCCGGTCGCCTCGCTCTTCCGCGTCCCCGACATCTCCTCCGCCATCACCACCGCCAACGACTCCCCTTTCGGCCTCGGCGCCTCCGTCTGGACGAACGACCGCGCCGAAATGGACCGCTTCATCGACGGCATCGAAACCGGCCAGGTCTTCATCAACGCCATGGTCGCCTCCGATCCGCGCGTCCCCTTCGGCGGCACCAAACACTCCGGCTTCGGCCGGGAGTTAGGCGTCTACGGCATCCGCGAGTTCGTAAACGTGAAGACGGTGTGGATCGCCGCGTCGCCGCAGGCGACGGCGACGGAGTGAGTGGATGTTGCATGTCACACCATGCCCCTCGCTACCTTCTGAAGCCGCTACCGCGGCGGTGGAGCACGCGCAGAGTTGTCACCCACCTGTCGCGCGATGCTCGACCAACCCCTCGAACACCTGCAGCGCGAGATCGACGCGGCCTAACGGGGCGGAGACCTGCACGCCGGCGACGCGGTCGCGGACGCGTTCGAGGGTTTCGCGGGCGATGGCGATGCCTTCGCGGAGGCCGTGCTCTTTGCTCTTGTCGCTGGCGATGCGCATCCGCTCCATGACTTCGTCGGTCACTGACACGCCGGGCACTTCGTTGTTCATGAATTGCGCGTTGCGATACGAGAGCAGCGGCCAGATTCCGGCTACGACCGGCAGGTGCATGTCGCCGATCTGCGCGAGGAATCGCTCCAGCACGGCTACGTCGAAGACCGGCTGCGTGATGCAGTACTCGGCGCCTGCTTTCACTTTCCAGTCGAGGCGGCGCAACTCGTAATCGAGGTCGAGATGGCCGGGATTGACGCCGACGCCGATCGTGAATTGGGTCGGTTCGCCGAAGGGATTGCCGCCGAGGTCGAGGCCGTGGTTCATCAGGTTGGCCATGTTCGTCAGGCCGATCGAGTCGATGTCGAAGACCGCCGTCGCGTCGGGATACGGTCCCATTTTGGGAGGATCACCGGTGATGAGCAGCAGATTGCGAAGGCCGAGGGCCGCGCAGCCGAGCAGGTCGGAATGCATGCCGAGGAGGTTGCGGTCGCGGCAGCAGTAGTGGAGGACGGTTTCGATTCCGACGCGCTGCTGGAGCAGGACCGCGACGGCAATCGCGCCCATGCGGTTTTGCGCGCGCGGACCGTCGGGAACGTTGACGGCGTCGACGCCTGCCGCTTTGATCGAGCGGACGGACTCGATCATCTTGTCGGGATTCGGTCCCTTCGGCGGCGTGATCTCGATGGTGGTCACGAACTCGCCGGCGGCGATGCGCTTGCCCCAGTTCGAGCGCGACGCCATCGGCACCGATTCTTTCGAGTCGCTGTGTTTCGCATCGGCTTCGCGCTCGACGACCACGAACGAGCGGCGCGGCGAGAGCGGCCGCACAGCATCGGCCATGATCTTGATGTGCTCGGGCGTCGTGCCGCAGCATCCGCCGAGGAACTTCACGCCTTTGTGGATCAGGCGCTTGGCGTACTTGGCCATGTAGTCGGGCGAGGCCATGTACATCTGCCGGCCGTTCACCTCGCGCGGGAGACCGGCGTTCGGTTGCGCGGAGATCTTCTTCGCGGTGACGGCGGTGATCTCCTCGATGGCGTCGAGCATGACGTCGGGACCGACGGAGCAATTGAGGCCGATGACGTCGGCGCCGGCGAGATCGAGCCGCTGCGCGATCGTGCGCGGCATGTCGCCGTAGATCGTCCGGCCGTCGTTGCCGATGGTCATCTGCGCCACGATCGGAAGCGAGCAGATGTCGCGGATGGCCGCGATGCCCTGCTCGATCTCGGCGATGTTCGACATCGTCTCGAGCACGAAGAGATCGACGCCGGCATCGCGCAGCGCCGCGGCCTGCTCGCGGAAGTACTCGCGCGCTTCGGCCAGCGAAGTCGGTCCATAGGGCTCGATGCGGATGCCGAGCGGACCGATCGCGCCGGCGACGAAGACGGAGTCGCCCGCCGCCTCGCGCGCCAGCGCCGCGCCGCGCTCGTTGATGGCGCGCAGCTCATCCTCGATGCCGAAGCTGCGCAGCTTGATGCGGTTCGCGCCGTAGGTGTTGGTCTCGATGATCTCCGCGCCGGCCCTCACGTACTGCTTATGCACCTCGGCCACGATCTCCGGATTGCGGAGATTCAGCTCGTCGTAGCACTTGTTGATGAAGACGCCCTTGGCGTAGAGCATCGTCCCCATCGCGCCATCGAAGAGGTAGACGTGCTCGTCAGCGATTGCCTGTATGAAGTCGCGCATAAGAAAAAAGCCCCACGCCGGAATCGACGTGGGGCCAATCGAAGAACGAATTCGAACTTGCCGGCTATTTAGCTTTTTTTACCCTGGTTGCAAGCGACCCCAAATCAATCCAGCGAGTGGCGAGGTTAGGACGAGGAGGCGGGTTTGTCAAACGGGGTCACTGTCATCCAGAGCCGCCGGAGCTGCGTAGGCGAAGCCGGAGCAGCGGAGGACGGCGAAGGATCCCCGGCTGGTAACCAGGGAAGGGAGGGGGACGTTTACCTGTCTCGCGCGTGCAAAGCCACCGCCCTCCCGGGTTGCAGCCGGGGATCCTTCGCCGTCCTCCGCCGCCTCTGCGCTTCGCGCCTACGCGGCTTCGGCGGCTCTGGATGACAGATCACCTTCCGAACACCCTCTTCAACCTTCCCAGCACGCCCTCCACCTCCTGCCTGCTGCGATCCACGTCGTTTGCCCATTTGCGGAACTGTTCCAAGGTGATCGCGGCGGGCTCGTCGAAGTTGTCGCGGTCGAAGAAGACGTGGCGGACGATGTTGCCGAAGAAGCCGGCGGGACATTTGTGCGTCGGCGCGGTGCCGTCGAGGAAGACTTCGCGGATGGGACCGGGACAGCCGTCCTGCCAGAGCATGCCGGTCTCGGGATCGATGTCGCGGAAGGTCACGCCTTTCGGCGGACGCGGCTCGCCGCGCACATGCGGGATGGCGCTCATGTACGCGCCCCAGATCGGGATGGCCGCTTCGCCGGACGAAAGCCGCAGCGGCGCGCCGTGATCGAAGCCGACCCAGACGCTGGTGACCATGTCCGTGGTGTAGCCGACGAACCAGGCGTCGCGGTAATCGCTGGTCGTGCCGGTCTTGCCGGCCACGTAGGCGAGGCCGTAGCGCTTCAGGCGCGCGGCCGTGCCGCGCTGCACGACGCCGCGCAGGAGCGTGTGCATCACGTACGTGGTGTCGGCGCCGGCCACGCGTTTCTGTTCGAGCTCGTGCGCGTAGAGCGTCTTGCCGCCGCGGTCGCGCACTTCGCGCAGGAGGAACGGCTCGACGCGGATGCCGAGGTTCGGGAAGGGCGTGTAGGCGGCGGTGAGCTCGCGCATCGAGACCTCGGTGACGCCGAGCGGCAACGCGGGGATGCGCGCGAAGTGTTCGTCGAATCCGAACGTCTCTGCCACGTTCACGACTTTCGAAACGCCGACATCTTCGGACAACCTCACGGTCGGCACGTTCAGCGAATGTTCGAAGGCCTCGCGCACCGTTACGCGTCCGCGGTAGCGGTCATCGTAGTTGTGCGGCTGCCACGTTTCGTTTCCGTTCACGGCGACGCTGACGGGCGCGTCGAGCAGCAGCGTTGCCGTCGTCGCTTTCTTCGATGCGATCGCGGCGAGATACGCGAAGGTCTTGAATGCCGATCCCGGCTGGCGATGCATAGCCGTGGTGCGGTCGAAGGGGGAGACGTTGTAATCGCTGCCGCCGACCAGAGCGCGAATGCCGCCGTTGCGCGGATCGACGGAGAGCAGCGCGACCTGCAGAGGCTCGCTTCGCGCCTGCGCGCGGAGCCATGCGTGCGTCGCTTCGAGTTGTGCCGGCGCGCGCGCGGCGACGCGTTCCGCGTTGCGCTGCGCGTCGGGATCCATTTCGCAGACGATGGTGAGAGCGCCTTCGATGACGGGACGGACGCCGATCTCTTTGACGATCTCTGCGCGAAGGGCGCGCAGGTAGAAGGGATACGGCGCCTGCGGGATTGTGCCGCCCGTAAATTCGACGTCGCGATTTTTCGCCGCGGCGAACTGGGCGTCATCGATCCAGTCGTGATCGTGCATGACGCCGAGGATGGCGTCGCGGCGCGCGCGGGCGATGTCGGGCCGTTTCTCGGGTGTGTCGCGGTTCGGGGCGCGGATCATTCCTGCGAGAACCGCCGCTTCGTCGACGCGCAACTCCGAGGGACGCTTGTTGAAGTAGAGGCGCGACGCTTCGTCGATGCCAAGCACGGGCTTGCCGGCGTTGTGTCCGAGGTAGACGTCGTTGAGGTAGACCTCGAGGATCTCGTTCTTCGGCATGCGCGCGTCGAGCAGCAGGGCCAGGAAGATCTCGGTGATCTTGCGGCGCCACGTCCGCTCCTGCGAGAGGAAGCGGGTCTTGATGATCTGCTGATCGATCGTCGAGCCACCCGCGGCGATGCCGTGCGCGCGCAGGTTCGTGAAGAGAGAGCGCGCCATGCCGATCGGATCGATGCCGATGTGGTGATGAAAACGGACGTCCTCCGCGGCAAGAAATGCGTTCGACACGTGCGCGGGGATCGACTGCAGCGTCACCGGCGGCGTGATGCGCCAGTCGACGCCGTAGAGCGTGGCCACGCGCATCGGAGTGCTGCGCGCGGCGGAGACGATGAGCGTCGGTTGGCGCCAGGAATGGTTCACCAGCTCGCGCGTGAGCCGCCGGTTGAGGATGAAAAGGTAGATGCAGAACGCTTCGCCGATGACGAAGACGATGATTGCGATGGCTGCAAACCATCGCGGAAGCCGTTGCATGCGTGACAATCGAGACATCTTCGTCTACATTGAAATTCGTGCAACGCGGTTGCCACGCAGCACAAATTTTTTTCTTTCGAACAACGTACGGCTCCCCACCGACCCGGTTTTGAATAGGAGAGAAATCCATGGCTGCCAAGAAGAAGTCCGCGAAGAAGTCCTCCGCCAAGAAGTCGTCGAAGAAGTCCGCGTCCAAGAAGTCTGCGTCGAAGAAGCCCGCCAAGAAGGCGGCCGCGAAGAAGTCGTCTTCGAAGAAGGGCGCCAGCAAGAAGGCTTCGAAGAAAGCCTCCTCGAAGAAGGCTTCGGCCTCTTCGAAGAAAGCAGCTTCGAAGAAAGCCTCATCGAAGAAAGCTTCGAAGAAGGCTCCTGCGAAGAAAGCCGCATCGAAGAAAGCTCCTGCGAAGAAAGGCGCAAAGAAAGCTCCTGCGAAGAAAGCGTCGTCGAAGAAGCGCAGCTCCTCGAAGAAGGGCGGCGCGCTTTCCAGCGCACGCAGCGTGATCAGCAAAGTGGTCAGCACCGTGAAGGACACGGCCTCCGACATCGCCAGCGCCGCAACGAATGCGATCGGCGGCGGCTCCGGCAACGGCAACGGCGGGTCGAGCTCGTCGTCCGGTTCGAGCAACCCGTAGCAGCGCCCGTGGGTAGGCCCGGCCACGCCGGGCCGTACCCATTTTGCGATTTGTCGACAATTGACGGCGAATTGGCAGACGCCCGCTCGCCAATTCACGCAATAACCCTCAACCTTACGGCTCTAAAGCCATCGGAGCGTTTACACTCCGGGCTGGTCGTTCCCCCAAAATCGATTGCTTACTTACGGAGCTGCGCCCCGCATGGGCCGTAGCGTGTTCGGACACTCTCGGGAGGATTCGTGCAACGACGGATTTCGCGCATTCTGGTCGTTCTTGCCGCCGCGGTTACGCTTTCACTTCCGCTTCACGCGGCCACATCGCTTACCAAGTCGCTCCTCCAGGTCGATCCCGGGAACACGAAGCAAACCGGCCAGACCTTCCGATACCGGCTTACCTACAACTGCAGCAATACGTCCGGTCCGTGCCTCGGGGCGCAGGTCGTCGATCTCCTTCCGGCCGCGGTGCAGGAAGTGACGACTGTCCCGTCCGGGCCAGCCGGCGACGTCGCCGCGGTCAACGTGACGCCGAACTTCGGCGGTTCCGGGCGGACGCGCGTGCAGTTCGTCATGAACTCGCCGTTGCCGGCGGGGAACAGCGGCGATCTCCTGATCGACGTCAAGTTCCCGAACGGCTCCACGCCGAACGGAACGGTGGCCACGAACACCGCCGATGCCATCAACCTCGACACCGCTCCCGGCACATTTACGACGCCTCCCGTCAACGTCACGGCAGTCGCTTCGTTGCAGGTGACGCTGACGAAGACACTCACCACGTCCCCGGCCAATCTCGACCTGCCGGAGACTTACCGGCTGCGCATCACGAATCAGAATAACTCCAACGGCTCGCTCAACCTGACCGCCATCGGCCCGCTGACCGACACCCTCCCGGCCGGCGTGGTTTTCAACGGCTCCGTCCCCGCCGCCGACTGCCAGCCCGGATGTGTAGGGACAACACCCGCAACCGTGACCTGGACGGCCCCCTGCTCCGTGCCGTTGACACCAGGGTCCAACTGCGACATCAACGTCAACATCGTCTTTCCGAGCGGCACGTTCCCGTCCGGCACGAACGTGACGAACAGCTTTACCGCCACCGGCACGCCGCTCGGCCAGCCGTCCACGAACCTCGGCATCGGAACGGTGACGCACCCGGTCACGACATTCGTGCCCGCGCCGAGCGCCTCGCTGTCGAAGAACATCAACGGCAATAGTCCGAACCCGCCGACGCTCAACCAGACGTTCAGCTACGAGTTCGTCCCGCAGAACAACGGCAACGTCGCGCTCGACAACACCGTCGTCATCGACACGCTCCCGGTGCAGTTTCAAACGGCTTTGGTCACGACCGGGGCCTACAACGGAGCCGCCGATTTTGCCGCCGGCGTCGGTGTACGCCTGTCGTATGAGAAGAACACCGCACCCGGCGTCTTCACCCTCTGGGGTTCGTCACCGAACGCCACCACCAATACGACGCTCACCGCACCGCCGCCCGGCCTCGGCGCCGGCGAGTACATCACGAAGATCAAGTGGGAGTACGGCCAGACGCAGCCGGGAATGGCGCCGTCATCACGGCCGCAGATCACCGGAAAAATCATTAATCCCAGCAACGCGGGCGCTCCGGTGGGATTCGGCGACTCGATTCAGAACTGCGTCGCTCTTTCCGCCGTCTACACCGCCGGTTCGACCAACGTGAACCAGAACGCGTGCAACACGTTCACCCTCAGCGGTCCCTTCGTGCAGCTCAACCCCGCCAAGGACAATCTCTCCGGCGGCGGACCATTCAATCCAGGACAAACCGTCAGCTTCCGTCTGCGCGTGCGAAGCGCAGCGCAATCGAGCGATCCCGCGCCGCTCCAGTTCATCGTCGCCGCCGATCTGCTGCCGGTCGATCTCATCTTCACCTCGTGGGCATTCGACGATCAGGGCACAGGACTTCCCGCGCCACAGACTTTCCAGCAAATCCCGAACTACGCGAACACCGGACGCACGCTTCTTCGCTGGTCCTGGAACGCCGGCAGCGGAAACCTCGCCGTGAATCAGCAGGTGTGGATCAACATCAACACCACCATCCGAGCCGGCGCACAGGCGGGAAGCCTTTCCAACACGCTCGACCTGGCCGTCAATGCGCCTGGTCTTGCCCAGCGCTGCAGCGGCAGCTCGACGGCGGACGTGCTGGACCTGGACAACGACGGCAACACTGCTACGGACACGCTCTGTACCGCTTCCGGCTCCGTCACCGTCACTTCGATCGCGCAGTTGGTTTCGTCGAAGAAGATCAAAGGAACCTACGACGGCGGCGCGGTGACGACCTCGGCCGGCACTCTCACCGGCGGCGCCATCGAATACCACCTCAACGTCAGCAACCCCGGGACGGTGCCGATGCAGAACTTCGTGCTCATCGACATCCTCCCGTTCGTCGGCGATACGGGCGTCCGTGACACGACGCCGCGCGGCTCGCAATGGACACCGCTGTTGGCCGCGCCGATCACGCCGCCCGCGGGCACCGTCATCTACTACTCCACCGCCGGGAACCCATGCCGCGGGGAGGTGGGTGGACCGACCAGCGGATGTACGCCGCCAAACTGGACGACCGTGGCGCCCGATCCCATCACCAGCGTCCGATCGTTCAAGGTGGAATTCGGCAGCCGCGTCGTCCTTCCCTCGGACGGCATCGACTTCACCTACTTCATGGTCACGCCCGGCAACGTCGCCCCTGGAACCTTCGCCTATAACTCGTTCGCCTACCAAGCTGACCGCTCCGACGGCATCGGCTCGCTGGCCGCCGAGCCGGTCAAGGTCGGTCTCTCACTCGGCGCGTGCCCGGCCGCAAGCCTCGGCGATTTCGTCTGGGTCGATACGAATCACGACGGCATCCAGAACGACGGACCGACAGGACTGAACAATGTCCGCGTCGAGCTCTGGTCGCCCGGCGCGGACGGCATCCAGAACACGAATGACGACGTGCCGCTCGCATCGACGATCACGTCCAACAGTCCCACGAGCACGGCCGGCTGGTATCGCTTCCCCGGCCTCGCTCCGGGCAGCTACTACACGAAAGTCATCCCGCCGCCGACGTTCATCCTCACGCTTCAGGGCGCGACGACGGACGCGAACGACTCCGACGGCAACCCGGCCACCGGCATGACGCGTGTGGTCACACTCGCAGCGAATGAAGACAACCCCAACCTCGACTTCGGTCTCTTCGCAACGCAGAAGGCCGCCCTCGGCGACTACGTCTGGTTCGACCGCAACAGCAACGGCATTCAGGATGAGTCGCCCTTCGACGGCGTCAACGGGGTGACCGTGAGACTCTTCGTCGACGACGGCAACGGCGTCCCGAGCGCCGGCGACCTGCAGGTGGCCACGACCGTCACCGCCGACGATGTGTACGCCCGTCCCGGCTACTACCTCTTCGATGGCCTGATCCCCGGCCTGCCCTACTACGTGCAGTTCATCCGGCCGGCCGCGGCCAACGCGTTCACCTCGCGCGATGCGGGCGGCGACGACACGGTCGACTCCGACGCGTCACTCGTCGACGGCACCTCGCAGATCGTCACCCTCGCGCCGAGTGAAGTGAATCGAACGGTCGACGCCGGACTGACCGTCACCGGCGGCACGCTCTCTCTCGGCAATCAGGTATGGCGCGACACAAACAACAACGGCATCTTCGAGCCGCAGAGCGGCGAAGCCGGTATCGATGGCGTTCGCGTCGACCTCTATCGCGACGTCAACAACGACGGCAATCCCACCCTCGACGAGTACATCGGCACGACGCTCACGCAGACAATCAACGGATTCGCCGGCCGCTACGGCTTCGGCAACCTCGCGGCCGGCAACCTCGCGGCCGGCAACTACATCGTCGTCATCAACTCCAGCAACTTCTCCGGCAGCGGCGCGCTGTTCGGGCTGAACACCAGCACCGGCAACGATCCGGCTCCCGATCCTGATGATGACGTCGACGGCGACGACAACGGCACGAACTCCGGCGCGCTCATCGCCAGCCATCCCGTCACGCTCAGCACCGGCGGCGAACCAATCTCCGAGGACGGCGACAACAACTCCAACCTCACCGTAGACTTCGGCTTCACCTCTGCGCCGCCCACCATCCTCTACTACGACTACGGCGACGCGCCCGACGTCGGCTTCGGCACGGGCCGCGGAAACTACAACACCACGGCGCTCGACAACGGTCCAAGCCACCTGCTCGGCGTCGCTGGCGCCCCATACCTCGGCGCATGCGTCGATGCCGACAGCGGATTGCTGCAGAACGCCGCCGCCGATGCTGACGACAACGGCGAGCACACGCTCGTCGTCGGAACCTGCGCCGGAGGCGATGACGAAAACGGCGTCACGTTTACCGGGCCGTTCACGCCCGGAGCGACGGCCAGCTTCAGCGTTACCTCAGGCGGTCCGACGCAATGTCATCTCGATGCCTGGGTCGATTGGAATCAGGACGGCATCTTCGGCAACAGCGCCGGCGAGCAGATCGCAACGAATCTGATCGTCCCGCTCGGCCCCGCGACCGTTCTGACGCCGGCCGTTCCCGCGAATGCGATCCCGGGCACGACCTACGCCCGCTTCCGCTGTTCCTCCGCTGGCAACCTCGGACCGACCGGCGCCGCCGCGGACGGTGAAGTCGAAGACTACGCGGTGGCTGTCATCGGCTACGACTACGGCGACGCGCCCGCCAGCTACGGCACGCAAGGCGCCGGTGCCGCGCGTCACGTCATCACTCCCGGCTCCCCGCTGATCCTCGGCCAATGCGTCGACACCGATCTCGACGGCCAGCCGAACGCCACCGCCACAGGCGATGACGCCGCTGCCGGCACGAGCCAGATCGGCAATTGTCTCGACGATGAAGACGGCGTGACCTTCACCTCCACGATCTTTGCCTGCGGCACTGCCAGCGTCTCGGTCATCGCCAGCGGCGCCGGGAAACTCGACGCCTGGCTCGACTTCGACCGCAACGGCACCTTCGACTCCACCGATCACATCTTCATCAACCAGTCCGTCGTTGCGGGCGTGAACAACCTGACCTTCGCGGTCCCCTGCACCGCATCGCCCGGCGTTTCGTACGCGCGTTTCCGCATCTCGTCCGCCGGCAACCTCGGGCCGACAGGCGACGCGCCCGATGGCGAAGTCGAAGACTACGCGGTCAACATCTTCGGTCTCGATTTCGGCGACGCTCCCGACACCTACAAGACGACACTGGCCGTCGACGGCGCGCGCCACATCGTGATCCCCGGCTTCTCCCTCGGCGCCTCGGTCGACAACGAGCCGAACGGCCAGCCGTCCGCCGGTGCATCCGGCGACGGCGCCGACGAAAACGGAGTGACGTTGCCCGCAGGCGCGATCATCAAGACGTGCGCGTCCAACACGCTCACCATCACGCTGACCAACACCGCCGCGCAGTCGACGCCGAAGCTCGACGCCTGGATCGACTTCGACGGCGACGGCCACTTCGACGATCCGCGCGACCGCGTCGCCACCGGCGTTGCACTCGCCTCCGGCAGCAACACGCTCATCGTCAACGCGCCTTGCAACGCGCCGTCGACGAACACCTACGCACGATTCCGTCTTTCGTCAACAGGCATCGCGACACCCACGGGCGTTGCGTCGAACGGTGAAGTCGAGGACTACGCCGTCATCGTCGCCGCGCTCGATTACGGCGATGCGCCCGAACCGAAGTACGCAACGCTGCTGGCTTCGAACGGCGCACGCCATCGCGTCCTGCCGCTAGGCAATCCCACCCTCGGCACGTTCACCGACACGGAAACGGACGGCCAACCGAACGCAAACGCCCTCGGCGACGACAACGCCGGCGTCCCCGACGACGAAGACGGCGTGACCATCCCCTTCGCACTCGTTCCCAGCGCTGTCGGGACGATGACCGTCCGCACCGGTGCCACCGGCGGCATCGTGAGCTGCTGGATCGATTTCAACTCGAACGGCAATTGGACCGACGCCGGCGAGAAGGTGATCAACAACGCGGTCATGGGCGCCAACGCCAGCCAGAACTTCACCTTCACCACTCCCCTCGGCTCCACGATCGGAACGACCTTCACGCGCTGCCGCATCTCGACACTCAGCGGCCTGACTCCGACCGGAGAAGCCTCGGACGGCGAAGTCGAAGATCACCTGGTCACGATCGTCAACGAACACCCCTCGATCGGCCTCGGCGAATGCCACACCATCGTGCCCTCGCAGATCCAGACGTCGCTCCCGGCGATGTACGACGTGACCATCGACCTCCGCGTCCAGAACTACGGCGACGTTGCGCTGTCGTCAGTGCAAGTCAAGACCCCGCTGGCCGCGTTGTTCGGCACGAACGTCACGTACACCGTCGTCTTGCTGACCAGCCCCGACTTCACCGTCAACCCGCTCTTCAATGGCAACGCCGACACGAACCTGCTCGCCCCGGCCGCCACGATCGCCGCCGGTCAGATCGCCAACATCCGCCTCATCATCCGCGTACGGGACGCCTCCACCAACCACGGCCCGTTCCTCCTCAACAGTACGGTGACCGCCACCAGCCCCGGCGGTACGGCCCTAACCGATCTCTCCCAGGACGGCTGCAACCCCGACCCCGACGCCGACAACAACCCAACCAACAACAACACCCCCAGCCCGATCTACATCCCGGACGACATCCCCGCGATGAGCACCCTGCTGTTGATGTTGTTGGCCGCAATGCTGGCGGCAATCGCGGTACGACGTTTCTCGTAATGATTAACAACCTCGCAGGAACATCAGAAAGCACAGACCAACAATCGGCGTAGCCGGTTTAAGAACCGTAGCCCAGCTTTCAGCTGGGGGGGTTCCGAGATCGCGAATTTTGTGAGCCCGTTTTAACGGGCGAAAGAAAGCGTTCTATCGCGCGCTAAAGCGCGCTCCCAATCGAATGCCGCTACGGTTCTTACGCCGGCATTCGCCGGCGGACGACTCCGGCTAACTCGCGCTGTCGAAGACCTTACGAATGCGGCGCGAGAAGTACTTGGGCGGTAAGCCGCCGTTCCACTTGCGGAGCGTTTTGGCTTTGCGGAAGGACTTCATCGCGTCGTCTTTGTAGGTGTCGTCGGCTTCGAAGGCGTATTGGGAGTATTGGGAGGCGCCGAGGAAGGCCCAGATGTAGCCGTTCTTGGGCATCTCGTCGGAAAGCGTGCGGAACTTTTTCGTGGCGTCGTCGAACTCGCCGCGGAAGTAACTTTCGAGAGCGTCGCGGACGCGGCGCGTGGAGTCGGCGAGGACGACGGCGCTGGCCGCCGTAGGACGCGTCGGGATGGCCGTTGGCGGCGGCGCGGGAGCGCCGGGAGCGGGCGCGAGGTCGGCGATCGTGGCGGCGTTCTGCGCGGAGGCGATGGCGGCATTCAGGTCATCGTTGGATCGCGCGTTGCCGCTTTTCGTGAGCGCGTCGGTGAGCGCCTGCGTTGCTTGTGCGTACTGCGGCGTGTTGCCGGCTTTGCGCTGCATCGCGGCGGCGAGATGTGTTTTGGCCTGATTGATCTCCGCCATCGCGCGCTGGCGGAGTGCGGGATCGATCGACGGCGCGGCAGGTTGCACCGGAACGGGAACAGGGACCGGTACGACGCGCGGCTGCGGTGCAGGAGGTTGTGGCTCGGGCGGTGGCGCGCTGGCCTGCGCAAGCTTTCCCTTTGCGCGCGACATCAGCGCTTCGATCGATCCCAGATCCTCGGGGCCGGCGCCGGACGTGCGCTCGAAATCGCTGATGGCCTGCTCGTACTTGCCGGTGTTGAGATACGCCACGCCGCGGTAGTAGTAGGGGTGATAGTTGATGAAGATCGCGCCGTAGGTGCGGGCTTTGTCGTTCTCTTTGGCATTGCCGTTGATGGCGGCCGTCATCTTCTGGATGACGGCGGACCACTGGCCGTTGCGCGCGGCTTTCAGGCCGTCGTCGTAGTCGTCGTACCACGACGCGAAGGCGGCGGTGGCGGCGAGGAGGACTACCAATCCGATCGTGACCGTGCGCGCGGATTTCATGGTTTGGCGACTTCCTTCTCGAGCTCGTCGAAATTCACCGGCTCGAAATCGAACCTTCGTTTCACAGGCTTTCCGGCTTCGACGGTGATGCTCATCGTCTGCGACTTCCCGTTGGGATTGGACATCGTCACCATGTAATTGCCCGGATCGAGTTTGATGCTCGTGGGCGTCGATTTGTCCTCGTCCGTGATGTCGATCGATTTTCCCTTGTCGTCGACGATCTTATCCAGCTCGCCCCACGGTGACGCCGAAAGCAGCAGCACGCCCTTCCCGGGAGGAATTGGCGCGGTTGATGTCGGTGCAGTAGTCGTCACGACGGTCGTGCTGGCCGGTGCGACAGTCGCGGACGACTGCTTGCTCTTCCAGAAGAGGTAACCGCCGCCGAGGACGATGACGAGGGCGGCGGCGATGCCGATCATCATTCCGGTGTTGCTCTTTTTCGGCGCGAACGATGATGGCGAGACTTGGCGCTCGATCATCGTCGCTTCGGCGGCGCCGGGGCCGCTCCACTTCTGTTCGGCCGCGGTCGGCGCGGCCGTGGACGTGAGGCGTTCCATCACCGTCGCTTCGTCGCTGCCGGCGCGCGTTGGCTGCGGGCCGGGCATCGTGCCTGTTGGCCCCAGATTCCGCTCCATGATCGTCGCTTCATCGCTGCCGATCTTTGTGCCGGTCGGGCCGGTGCGTGGAGGCGGCATCGACGTCTCGGCCTGCGTCGGCTGGCCGGTCATCGTCTGCTGCGTGGCCTGCTGGCCGCCGCTGTACGTTGCGCCGGGGCCGGTGGCCATGAACTTCGGCAGCTCGGCCAGCGTCTGCGCTCCGGAGAGGGTGATCATCCGTTCGCCCAGTCCGTATTTCTGGTCCGGCGGAACGGTGTTGCGGATCGCTTCGAGGGCGTGCTCGAAATCGGCGGCGGTCGCGAAGCGGTTGTCGCGGTTCTTCTCGAGCGACTTCATGATCACCGACTCGACCTGCGGCGGGACCCTTACGGCCGGATTGAGATCGTGGATCGGCAACGGTTTCTCGGTGACGTGTTTGAGGATGTAGCCGTGTGGGTTGGTGGCCTGGAACGGCGCGCGGCCGGCCAGCATCTCGTACATGACGATGCCGAAGGAGTAGAGGTCGGAGCGCGGATCGAGGTGCTCGCCCTCTTTGAGAAAACCGGCCTGCTCGGGCGAGGCGTATTTCAGCTTGCCGAGGAACATGCCGGTCTGCGTCAGGCCCTGGCTGCCTTCGCCTTCCGCGAGTTGCTTGGCGATGCCGAAGTCGATGACCTTGACCAGCAATTTTCCGTGATGGTCTTGCGACAGCATGATGTTCTCGGGGGAGATGTCGCGGTGGATCAGGCCCATCGAATGGAGGTGATCGAGTCCGCTGAGAGCCTGGATCGAAATCTCGATGGCCAGCCGCGACGGCATCGCGCCGTTCTGGCCGATCCACTTCTGGATGTTGGTGCCGTCGATGAACTCCCAGACCATGTAGTAGGAGCCGTCATCGAGCTGGGCGAAGTCGTAGAGCATCGCCAGGTTCTTGTGCTTGATCATCGTCGACGTGCGCGCCTCCTGGAGGAAGCGCTGCATGCCCTGATCGTCGGCGGCCACGTTCGGCCGCATGATCTTGATGACGCGAAGTTCGTTGAGATGGATGTGGCGGACCTTGAAGATTTCGCCCATGCCGCCGATGCCGAGGCGGTCCAGGATCTGATACTTGCCGTCGAGGAGTTTCGACGAATAGGTGCGCTGGAACACCGTGACCCGCTCGCCGCACGCGGGGCATTGTTCGAGGCTCGAATCGATCGGCTGTTTGCAGCGGAGGCAGTTGATCTGGGTCATGTTGTCTCCGAAGTGGCTAGTGGTCAGTGGTCAGTGGTCAGAAAAGAAGAAGGAGTTTCCTGACCACTGGCCACTGACCACTACCCACTTCAATGGTCTCTCAATACATAACTGCACGCCGGGTCGGCGCCGAAGCGCACCACGTCTCCCGGCTTCAATACTGCTTTGTCGATGCGGGTGTTGTTGACATACGTTCCGTTGGCGGACTTCAGATCTTCGAGCGTGAGTGAGCCGCCGGCCATGGTGATGCGGGCGTGGCGGCGGGAGACGGCCGGATGCGCGAGGACGACCGAGCAGGTGCGGTCGCGGCCGACCATGATGCTGTCGCCGCTCAGCGCGTGCTTCTCGTTCGCTTCGGCCTTCACGTGGACGAGCTGCCACTGCTGCGGCGCGCCGGCGGGAGGCGTGGCTGCCGGAATCGGACGCATGGTCGGCGTGTAGCCGGGGCGGAGGTTGTACTCCTCGAGCGCCTCGAAAAACTCTCGCGCGGTCTCGTAACGCTGATCCATCCGCGGATGCATCGCGCGCAGCACGATCGCTTCGAGCTCGGCATCGATCTCGGGACGGAAGGCGCGCGGCTGCTGCTTCTCGCCGCGATAAATCGCGTCGATCAGTTTCGGCAGCGAGCGGCTGTTGAACGGCAGGGCGCCGGTGAGCATCTCGTACAGCACGACGCCGGACGAGTAGACGTCGCTCTTGGCGCCGGCATCCTTCGGCTCGCGGATCTGCTCGGGCGACATGTAGTGCGGCGTGCCGAGAAGGAAGCCGGACTTGGTCAGGACGGTCTGGCTGGCACCGGCGCCGCCTTCCTTGATCTTGGCAATGCCGAAGTCGGTCACCTTCACGACGCCGGCTCCGGCACTCTCGCGGATCAGGTTGGCCGGCTTGATGTCGCGGTGGACGATGCCTTTGCCGTGCGCGTAGACGAGCGCTTCGAGCAGGCACTGCGCGGTGCCGATGGCGTCGGCGATCGGCAGCGCGCCTCGCTCGGTGAGCAGGACGTCGACCGGCGTTCCTTCCACGAGCTCCATCACCAGCACGGCGTGATCGGCGTTGTTGATGAATTCGTAGAAGCGGGTGATGTAGCGGTGGCGGAGCTTTTCGAGGATGTGCGCTTCCTTGACGAAGCGCTTGCGTGCCGTGACTTCGCCGGCCAGTTCCTCGCTCATGACTTTGAGGACGACGACGTAGTCGGCCGGCAGGATGTCCGTTCGTGACATGGTGCGGCCGACGTAGACGTGGCTCATGCCGCCTTCGCCGAGCTCGCGCTCGATGCGGTAATTGCCGACCACGCTGCCGATCATTTCAGCGCACCCTCTTCATCCCAGTAGAAGCCTTCGTCGCAGAGCGGCATGAACAGGAATTTGTGCGAGCCCACGCGGACGATGTCTTTCGGCAAAAGGTCGCGCCGCGGCTCGATCTCGGCGTCGTTGACGTACGTCCCGTTCGTGGAGTTGTGGTCCATCAAAATGAACCGTCTCTCCTCGGGGCGAAACACGAGATCCGCGTGATGCGAAGATGCCTGGTCATCGTTGACGACGATGTCGGAGCGCCGATCACGGCCGAGCACATTGCGTCCGATGCGGACGGGAAACGACTCCCCGCGCGCGACGCCGCTCAGTCCGATCAGCCAGCCGACGACGTAGCGCTTCGGCGCCGCGAGTGGATCGAGTTTCTGCACGGCCACGGTCCGCTCGACCGGCGGTTCGGCCAGGGCGACGGCGGAGTCGCGGTTCATGGTCGGAGGCGGAACTGCGGTCGGGCGGCGGACCGGCTCGGGCGGAACGGCCACCGGGCGGGAAGGTTCGCCGAATCGCGTCGGACGGACCACCGGGACGTCGGACTCAGCGTTCTCCGCGGGGCAGTACGGACAAAGGTCCCAGCTCTCGTCGATGAAATGCCCGTTCTCACACCGCTTGTCAGCCACGTTTCAATGCCTCACGCATGGAAGGCGACCGCAACCGCGTTGCGCCCGCCGAAGTAGATGATGTCGCCGTCTTTGAGGAACCGCTTGTCGATCTTCTGGTCGTTGACGTACGTCCCGTTCGAGGAATTCCGGTCGATCAGCAGCACTTTGCCGTCGATCGAGACCACTTCCGCATGCAGCCGGGAGACCTTGGGGTTCTCCAATACGATCTCACACATTGCCGATTCCCGTCCCACGCGGATGCCCGATCCGCCGAGGCCGAGGCGCTCGCCGGCGCGCGGGCCGTTGAGGATGGTGAACTTGCCGAGCATCAGCGGCGCACCAGCCGGCGCGCTGGCCGGCGAGACGACGCGCTCGGTCGTCACTTTGAGCATGTCCAGCGGGATGCGCGGACGGCGCACGCGCGGAATGGCCAGGCCGATCACGAGCGCCGCCAGCGCGCCGCCGGCACCGACGGTGGCCACGGGATGCTTGCGCCAGAGCGGCATCGTCTGCAGCGCGCGGTCGGTGTCGTGACGGAAGCGGATGACGTCGGGCGAGTTGGGGAAGAGGTTGCTCGCGCTGGCCAGCTCGGTCGAGGCCAACGTCCACTTGCCGTCCTGCGCGGCGTCGAGCGAGGCTCGGTAGTGTTGATCGAATTCGCCTTCGACGTTGACCGGCACGTTCGCTTCGCGCAGAAAACTGCGCGCGACGTTGATCGGAACGAGGAACTTGATCGCTTCCGCGTCGCTGCGGCCCCACGTTGAGATGCCGATCACTTCGCCGCCGCGGTTGACCGCCGGTCCGCCGGAGTTGCCGCGGTAAATCGCTACGTTCGATTGAAACACCGGCGTGTTCGTGACATCGCGCTTGATGGCGGTGATGATGCCGGGATTGAACGTGGCTTCGAGGTCGCTGTCGCGCGAAAGCCAGCCGCCGATGACGTCGTCGGTGCTACTGGCGACGGCCGGATAGCCGACCGACCAGATCGACTCGCCGACGCGGGTGGAGTCGGAGTCGCCGAGGATCAACGCGGGCAGGTTCTTGTGATTGACGCGCAGCAGCGCCAGGTCGGTACCGCGCTGCGCCAGCGCGGGTGAGAAACGATCGATCGTGAACGGCAGCTTCTCGCCATTCGACAGCTCGATCTCGTTCGTGACGACGCGGTTGTCCAGCCGGCTTTTGTCGACGAGCGCGGCGATGTAGCGCTCCAACGCTTCGCTGCGATGCAGCCGGCGCAGATCGTCGACCGGAAAGTGTTTGAGCAACGCGGAGATGGCGCCGTTGCGCAGCAGCTCGCGATTGAGGGCATCGGCATCGCGCGTCGGCTCGACCACGTGGCCGCTGGTGAGCACGAGCCCGTCGGGATGGATGATGAATCCGCTGCCCGATCCGCCCGCGCCGGTCGGCACGGCCAGCTCGCTGCCGTCGCCGAGCTGCTGCGCAATCGATGAGAATCCGTCGCGTTTCAGCGCCGCGCCGATGTCCTTGATCGCCGCGGGCGTGTAGCGGAACTGCGCGGTGGCGAAGGCGCTGATGCGGACGACCGCCGGCTTGACGCCGTAAGCCATCTTCGCCTCCTGATCGAGATGCGCGACGTCGCCGCGGCATCCGATGGCGGCGAGCAGCAACAATCCGAAGAAGAGACGGGACGGGGAGGCCATGGGATTAGCGGGCGGGCGAGGTGGTCGTGGCTGCGGCTCCGTGTTGATGGTTCCAGTACAGCCACGCGCCGGCGGCGCCGCCGAGGACGAGCGCCGCGATGACCACCCACTTGGCGATGGAGACGCGCGGCGCGGGCGCCGGCTGCGTGGTCGCCGGCTGCGCCACCATCGGCGTCTCGACTGTTTTTTCCAGACGGTCCGGCTGGGCCGGCAGGTCGAGCGTCTTTTCACCGATGTCTTCCGCGGCCTCTTCGGTGATGGCAACGATCGGTGCGGTGTCGCGCTGCGTCTCGTCGAGCGGATGGTCGGCCAGCGTTTCGTCGCCGTCGGCGAGCGTCTCGTTGCCGATGTCGCCGAGCGCAACGATCTTCGCGACGATGACGGTGACGTTGTCCGGCGCGCCGCGCGAAAGTGCACGCTTGACGTACTCCATCGCGGCTTGATCGATCGGCAGGGCGGCGATCTCTTTCAACTCCGGCTCTTTGACCAGTCCGTGAAGACCGTCGCTGCAGAGGATGAAGACGTCGTTCTCTTTGACGTCGAACGGGCCGCTGACATCGATCTCGACGTCCTCGCCGACGCCCATGGAGCGCTGCAGGACGTTGCGCCGCGGATGCGTCTCCGCTTCCTTCGGCGTCAGCAATCCCTCTCTCACCATCGACGCGACCAGCGAATGATCCTCGGTGATCTGCCGGATTTCGTTGTCGCGAACGAGGTAGATGCGCGAGTCGCCGACGTGCGCGAACCAGGCCTGGTTGTTCTTGACGACGAGCGCGGATGTGGTCGTCCCCATCCCTCGCAAATCGGGATTCGCCTGCGCCTCGGTGAAAATCCGCGCATTCGCGCGCGTGAGCGCTTCGCGAAGGGCCTGGGCGATGTCGTAGGTCTCACTGCCGAGGTATTGGGCCTTGACGGTCTCGCCAGCCAAACGAGAAGCGGTAGCTCCGCCGCGATGACCGCCCATACCGTCAGCGACGACGAGGAGCCGTCCGCCCGGATGGCTGGAGATCTCCTCACGCGGCGTGGTGTACGTGCCGAAGTCCTGATTCTCGGAGCGCACCAATCCCACGTCCGTACGCAGAACCGCCTGAACCCCAAGACGCGGCATCGGGACGGCCGAGTTTTCCGCCGTGGCTGACTCGCTCATATACGTGGAAACAGGGGACGGATTATACAGAGTTGCGGGACGTGACGCGCCGCGAGCATTGCGCGAGAGCAGCGCTCCGAGTCCGACGCCGGATGGCGTCGCGTACGGTAGCCGGTGGTCGCGCGCGAAGCGCGAGACCACCGGAATCGCGACGACGCCGATTTTCACGACTCCGGCAGGAGTCGCGGATCAAATACCAGGCGGGCGTGAATTCCCTCCGCGACCGCTGCCGCGGTCGGGATACAAATACACGATCGTAAACCGGTGGTCTCGCGCTTCGCGCACGACCACCGGCTACCGTACGGGCCGCCCTCAGCGGCCTTCGCGCCGCTTCGCGGCTGCCTTTAGTGATGTCCGCCCGGTCCGCTGGGTGGTTGCGGGGGACGGGATGCCGGAGGCGGCGGAGGCGCGCCGTGGGCGCCGGGATCACCTGCCGGATGGCCGTGATCGTCGTGACCTCCGCGCGGATCTTGCGGGGCGCCGTCGCGGCGGCCGGGGGCGTCCTGGCGGCGATCGTCGGGCGTCTTCGTCGGATGATCGGGCGGCGGATCGCGGCGGGTGAAGACCGAAGATTCGCCGGCGTGGACGAGGAACGGCTCCGGGCGCAACGGCGAGCGAATCTCAACCGTCCCTTCGAAAACGTCGACGATCGTTTTGCCTGCGGCGTCGACTTCGACGTTGTACTGCGTGCCTCGCACGGCCAGCAGCGCGCCGGGCGTTTGGACGATGCGCGGCTCGGAGCCGGTGATCTTGTCGAACATGGCGTGGATGCGTCCGCGCTCGACGGAGAGGATCACGCCGGGCGTTCCTCCGGCGAGCTGGATGTCAGTCGATGAGAAAATCTCGAATTTCGCGCGTTGCGGTTCGGCGGCGATGAGCGCGTACGAGAACCAGCCGGTATGAACGCGATCGCCGCTCTGCGCGTGCGAGCCTTTCGCGGCGGGCGACTCCTGCGTCGCCGTCTTCAGCGTGACGGTGCGCTTGACGTCGTCGAAGCGGTAGCCGACGGGCGCCGGAGTCGTGGTCGTTGCCGCGGCAGCGGTGAGCATGGCGAGCGATGCGAGCAATGTTTTCATCACGGCCTCATGGGGTTTCGAGCGAAATATCGAGTCGTTTGATTTTGCGCGCAAGGGTCTTGCGTTCGATGCCGAGAATGTAGGCGGCCTGCGTCTGATTCCCGCCGGTGGCGCGCAGCACGGCAATGATGTGACGTTTCTCCGCCTCATCGAGGGATACGAGGTCGTCTTCGGCCTCCTTGGGTACAGCCGCGGCCGGCTTCGGTTCCGACGATGGCGCGATGTCGCGCAACGCGCGCGAGGCAGCGGCGTGATCGACGAGTGCGCCGGAGTCGATGACGGTGCGGCGGATGACCTGCTCCAGTTCGCGGACGTTGCCCGGCCATGCGTGCGCCGCGATGACATCGAGTACCGACTGCGACGGCCCGGCCACCGAATCTTTTTTCATCTCCGTCGCGATACGGCGTTTGAAGTGATCGACGAGAAGCGGGATGTCCGTGGCGCGGTCGCGCAGCGGCGGAACGGCGATCTCGTAGCCGGCTATGCGGTAGTACAGATCCTCGCGGAACGTTCCTTCTGCGACGAGCCGCTTGATGTCGCGATGCGTGGCGGCGATCAGGCGGACGTCGACGCGGTGGCTCTTCTCCGCGCCGAGCGGCGTGACGACGCCGTCCTGGAGAAAACGCAGAAGCTTGACCTGAAAGGCCGGCGAGATGTCGCCGATTTCATCCAGGAACAATGTCCCGCCATCCGCGCGCGAAAGTGCGCCGCGGCGATCCTGGCGCGAGTCGGTGAAGGCGCCGCGCGCCGATCCGAATAGTTCGTTTTCCAAAAGCGTGTCGGGAATTGCGCCGCAGTTGATGGCGATGAAAGGACCGGCAACGCGGTCGCCGAGGTCGTGAATCGATTGCGCGACGAGCTCTTTGCCGCTGCCGCTTTCGCCGAGAATCACCACCGGCACGTTGAGCGAGGCCACGCGGGCGATGGCCTTGTACATGGCGATCATCGAGGGATGGGAGCCGACGATGCGCGAGGCCGGACCGGTCTCGATCTCCACTTCCTCGGCCACGCGGTCGCCGAGCGCGGCGCGGACGCGCGCGATCATCTCGCCGAGATCGAAGGGCTTGGCCAGGTAATCGAAGGCGCCGATGCGTTGCGCCAGCGCGGTCGTCTCGATCGTGCCGCGCGCGGTCATCAGGATCACGCGCGGTGGATTGCGGCGTTCGGCGATGGCCTGCAGCAGCGTCAGGCCGGTTTCGCCGGGCATGTAAATGTCGCTGAGCACGAGATCGACACGATGCGCGCGCAGCGCTTGCAGCGCGGAGGTAACGTCGCCGGCCTGCACGGTTTTCAGTCCTACTTTTTCGAGCGCCATGGCCGCGCTCTCGCGAATGCCAACATCGTCATCGACCACGAGCACGGTCGGCATCACATCGCTCCGGCTTTAGCCGCGGCGGCCGTGAGCGGCAATGTGATGCGGAAGCGCGAACCGCCGCCCTGCACCGCATCGAGGCTTGCCGCGCCGCCGTGCCATTTCGCGATCTCGGAGACGAGAGAAAGTCCGAGCCCGAGTCCGTTCGTGCCGGCGGCAGTGGTGCCGCGTACGAAGCGGGCGAAAATTTTGTCGCGCTCGGTTTCACTGATGCCCGGCCCGCGGTCTTCCACTTCGAGGATGGCCTGGTTTCTGCGGCGCGTGACGCGCACGGTGACCGCGCCGGTCGTGTACTTGATCGCGTTGCCGACCAGATTGTCGACGACGCGTTCGAGGAGCGCCGCATCGGCGCGGACGAAGACGTCACGGTCGGCGGAGACGAACAATGTTCTATCCGTGCTGGCTCGAAGAAAGTCGACGCGTGCGGCGGTGAGCTCGCCGAGGTCGATGACGCTCGACGACGATGCAAAGTCGCGCAGCGGCAGCCGTTCCAGATCGAGCAGCGTGCCGACCATCGTCTCCAGCTTGCCGGCTTCGTGCTGCAGCAGCGAGGCAACGCGATTGCGCTCGGCCTCGCTCAGATCGAAATCGTTCATGAGCTGCGTGAGGCTGCGCATCGACGCCAGCGGCGTCTTCAGCTCGTGAGCGAGCACGCGCTTCGACTCGGCGTCGCGCTCGCGATGATCGCTGTAGCGCTCTTCGCTGCTGCGCAAGGCGGCGATGATGACGCGCGATTCAAGGACGCCGGCGGCAATCGCCGCAAATGCGATCAGGGTGATGAACGGGATAGCGATTCCGTTCGCGAGCAGCGCGATGCCGCCCGCGCCGATGGCGACGATGACGGTGCTCGCGGCGATGCGGCGCCGCCGCGCGAGCAGAATCGCGCCGATGCCGATCGCGGCGAAAAACCCAGCAGCGATCGGCGGCAGTTCGGTGATGACGTCCCCTCGGATGATCGACTCAGTAGCCGCGGCATGGACGGTGACGCCGGGATCGGGCTGATGGCCGCGCGTGGTCGGCGTGAGGACGCGGTCGCCGAGGGCCAGGGCGGTGGGGCCGACGAAGACGAGTTTTCCGCGGAGACGTTTGGCCAGCGCCGGATCGCGAAGCAAATCCGCGGCGCCGATGACGGGAATCGCGCGCGGACGCGTGCGAAACGCGGGGGCGATGGAACGTCCGACCGGAATTGGCGCGCCGGTGACGAGCGACGCGGCCTCGACCGAAAGCGCGGTCAGCGAGCGATCGCGGCTCTGCTTCGTCGCGGATAGCCGTCTCAGAATTCCGTCGTGATCGAGCTCGAAATTGCCGTGCGCGGCAGTGACGGACTCCGCCAAGGGCGGACCCGGCAACAGCCAGCGGCCGTGCTCATCGACGACCGCGACCGCGAGCACAGGCAGGCGTTTCGCGGCCTTCGCAAGCTGTTCGTCGCCGCTGCGCGGTTCGGCGAGGAGGATGTCGAGAACGACGCCGCGCGCGCCGGCGTCTACCGCGCGATCGACGATCGTCGCCAGCGTGGCGCGGTCCCACGGCCATGCGCCGACGTCGCGCAGCGATTGCTCGTCGATGGCGACGACGGTCGTCTGTTGCGCGGCGTTTTGCGGTAGGCGCCGCAGGATCAGATCGCGTGCCGGCAGCTCCAGCGGATCGACGACGTCGAACGCCAGCAACAGCGTCACGGCGACGCCTGCCGCGATCGCAATCATCAGCGCCGTGCGCGTGCGGACCATCGGGCTATGGTAGCGCGGTGAGCGAGCGCAGGAGCCCAAGCGGGTAACGCGCCGCGGAGCGGCTTCAGAAGATAGCGAGGGGTTCGAGCGAAGCGAGTACCCCTCGAATCGAGAGCGTCGCGTGATTTTTGTGCCGCTGACGCGGCACGAAATTCGTCCGCGTCATCTGACGAGGGGTGTTCGCTTAGCTCTCACCCCTCGCTACCCTCTTTTGGCCGCTCCGCGGCGATCTCTTGCGCAAGTTGCGCGCGCAACAGTTTGCCCAGTGGAGACCGCGGGATCTTCTCCACGCGATGCACTTCGCGGATTCTCTCGAATGGATGGACGCGATCATTGAACGAGTCAACGAAGGACGGCGTGATGGTCGTTGCCACATGAATGACATCGCCCAGCCGTTCGTCGGCAACTGCAATGATCGCCGCATCGTCGCCGGCCAACTCGTACAGGATGCGATCGAGGCGCTTGAGATCGACCGACTCGCCGCCGATCTTTACGAAATCTCCGGCGCGTCCGGCGACGCGCAACGTTCGTCCATCCACTTCGCCCAGATCTTCGGAGAGGAACCAGCCATCGATCTTCGGATCGATGACGCCCTGCTCCGTCGCGTAACCGGTGAAGAGCGACGGTCCGCGAAAGGCGAGACGTCCGTCCGATTCGTTTCGGGCTTCGATGTGTCCGAGGAGTGTGTCATTGATGGCGATCGTCGAGCAGCATTCGGTCATGCCGTAGCTCGGTAGTGTTGGCCACTCGCTGCGCTCGATATTGAAGATGCCGCCGCCGACGAGGATCGCGCGGAGTGTCGGGGAGGGCTCGAGTTGCGCCGCAATCAGATCATGCACCTGCGTCGGCACCAGCGACGCGATCGTCGCATCCGATTCCGCAAACGCGCGCGTGTCCCACGGCATCGGCATCGCGCGCGCGCCGGCGAGGTGGCAGCGCGCGTACACGCCCAGGCCGCCGACGTGGAATGTGGGAAGCACCGCGGCCCAGACGTCGCGCGAGGTCACTTGGAGCCGCTCGTTCACGGCCGCCGCCGAGGCCAGGATGGCCTGTTTGGATAGCGCCACAAGCTTGATGTCGCCCGTCGATCCTGATGTAGCCACGAAGACGTGCGCATCGATGTTCGGCACCATCCTTTCCAAGCGCGCGCGTTCCGCGTAGGGCATTCGCGGATTGAGAAGAAGGTGGGATTCCGAGGATTGGAAATCAATCATGGGCGGCCCGCGTCGGCGAGGCCGGCGTAAGAACCGTAGCCCCCGGCTTTGAGCCGCAATGACGTTAACTTGAGCGTTGCGCGGCGTTCGCGGCTGGAGCGCTGGCGTCTCGCCGGCTGGCTCGGCGGCGTCCCCGCCGCCGAATGGGAGGCTTGCGCCGGCCTCGTGATACCAGCGAATACTGAGGGTTTGGCGGTTCGGCGGCGAGACGCCGCCGGGCCAGCCGGCGAGGACGCCAGCGCTCCGTATCCGCTTCTTACGGCGGCTTCGCCGCCTGGACGCGTCAGAGTTTTTGCCATGGCAGTTTTTCTAACAGGTCATCGAAGCCCCATCCCGTTCCGCCCGGCGGCACGAGGCGTGTTCCGTCGATGCGCATCCGTTCGATGAATGGGTCATTTTCGAAGAGGACATGCGTGATGAGGCCGCAGGTTGATTGGATGCCGGCATTCGCGGCGGTGTATGCGGCGCATAGCTGGCCGATGGGATGGTCCATGTACGAGGTGACGACGATCTCGGCATCGGTGCAGGGGATTTTCTCGAGCGCGGGTTTCAGGATCAGGACGTCGTAGGAATTCACAGAGCACAGACAAGAGTGTCTGTGCCACATTGGATCGCTGCCCGTGTGGCACAGACACTCTTGTCTGTGCTCTGACGAACTTGGAGCACGGTCGAGCGCGAGCCGCAATCCTGTTTTCGAGCGAAGCTCGCGCCAGACCTCTGCATCGTACGGACAAGGATCTTCGATGAAGTCGATCCGTTCGCGCGGCAGCGTTGCGGCGATGCGGACGAACTCCTCGGCGGTCAACGTCGCGTTGAAATCGATGCGCAGCCGGACATGGTCGGGGATGACGTTGATGTTCTTCAGTTTCACCGTGTCGAAGCCGGGCGGTGGATCGGGACCGGGCCAATGGCTCGGAGGGATCGTCAGTCCGTCGAAAAGGCTCCGTCCATCGCGACGGGCTGCGGCATCGATCGATGCGAATTCGAGCGAGGCCTGCGTCAGTGGCGTCGTTTCGCCGCGGGCGAGTAGCGTGAGTTGTTCGTCGAGCGGCTGGTCGCCCAACTCCGGCCATGGATGGACATCCGCGTATCCGCCGTTCACGCGAATCAACGCTCCGCGTCGCGGGCCGGCATCCGCCACCGCGCTCAAGCGCCGCTTCGGCGTCAGCTCGTACCGCCAGCACTCAACCAAGCGCGGCTCCGACGACGTAGAGGATTCCGAAAATCCATTCCAGCGCACCGGCGAGCGCGAGACAGCGATTCAGCGATGCGCCATCGCTTCGGGAGACGCGCATGAGCAGCGCGACTGCGGGGATGAGCGCGAGCATCGGGATGAGAAGTGTTGTCGAGTGACGGAGATACGCGATCGCCGCAACGCAAACGAACGGCGCCAGCGCGAAGACGAGGATCTCCGTCCGCGCGAACCTCGCGCCGAATCGCGCGGCCAGCGTGCGCTTGTTGCTGGCGCGGTCGTTGTCGATGTCGCGCAGGTTGTTGATGGCCAGGATCACGACCGCCAGCGATCCGACCGCGAAGCCGCCGATCCAGGCCGTGATGTCGAGCGTTAGTCGCTGCAGATAGAACGATCCGCAGACGGCGGTGAAGCCGAAGAAGATCATCACGAACAGCTCGCCGAGGCCGTGGTACGCGAGCGGGTACGGTCCGCCGGTGTAGGCGTAGGCGGCGAGGATCGAGGCGATGCCGATGATCGCGATGGGCCAGCCGCCTCTCAAAATCAGCGGGATTCCGCAGAGCGCCGCCAGTCCGAAACAAACATACGCGCCGCGCAGGACGGCATCTGCGTCCAGCAGTCCGGCCTGCGTCACGCGCAGCGGTCCGAGGCGCGTGTGCGTGTCAGCGCCCTTTTTGAAGTCGAGAGCGTCGTTGACGTAGTTGGTGCCGATCTGGATGAAGACGGCGCCGAGCAGCGCGAAGAAAAACGGCATCCACGCAACCTTTGCATCAACGCACGCGAGCGCCGTTCCGACGAGCACCGGCGTCACCGCGGCGGCGAGCGTTTTCGGGCGTGCGGCGAGGAGCCAGGGGGTCATTGGACTGGTCGCACCGCCGGCGAAGCCGGCGTAAGAACCGTAGCCCACGGCTTCAAGCCGTGGGTTTGCATGGCGCGCGTGATTTGGGAGCGCGCTTCAGCGTGCGAAAGAAAGCTTTCTATCGCCCGCCAAGGCGGGCTCAGAAACCGAACGTGCTGCCTGACCCACGGCTTAAAGCCGTGGGCTACGGTTCTTACGGACGGCTTCGCCGCCCGCCGCTCGGCTTTGCAAGTGTGATCGTCAAACTCCATCACGGAAATCTCGGGAACTTTTTGAAATCCGGCTTCCGCTTCTCCACGTACGCGTCGCGCCCTTCCTGCGCTTCCTCGGATAGGTAATAGAGCAGTGTCGCGTCGCCGCCGAAGTCGAGGAGGCCTAGTTGGCCGTCGCAGTCGGCGTTCATCGCCGCCTTCAGGAAACGCAGCGCCATCGGAGAGAGAGCGAGCATTTCGCGGCACCATTTCAGCGTCTCTTCTTCGAGCTGCGCGAGCGGCACGATCGTGTTGACGAGTCCCATGTCCAGCGCCTGCTGCGCGTCGTACTGGCGGCAGAGGAACCAGATCTCGCGCGCTTTTTTCTGGCCGACGATGCGGGCCAGGTAAGAGGAGCCGAGGCCGGCGTCGAAGGAGCCGACGCGCGGGCCGGTCTGGCCGAAACGGGCGTTGTCGGCGGCGATGGTGAGATCGCAGACGACGTGCAGCACGTGGCCGCCGCCGATGGCGTAGCCGGCCACCATGGCCACGACCGGCTTGGGCATGCTGCGAATCTGTTTCTGCACGTCGAGGATGTTGAGGCGCGGGATCTTCTCCTTCGGATCGATGTAGCCGCCTTTGCCGCGCACGCGTTGATCGCCGCCGGAGCAGAACGCGTCCGGACCTTCACCAGTGAGGACGATGACGCCGATTTCGCCATCGTCGCGGGCCATGTCCAGGGCCTGCTTCATCTCGCTCACCGTCAGCGGGCGGAACGCGTTGCGGACCTCGGGGCGATTGATGGTGATCTTCGCAACGCCGTCGTCGGTGCGCTCGTACTTGATGTCCTGAAAGTCGTGAAGCTTGATCCAGCTCTCTGCCATGGCGGCGAGGCTATCAAGCGCGGCGCGCTACATCAACGGGACGCTGATGTGCTGGCCGGCGGCGATGCCCTTCTTGAAGACGGTGACGTCGAGGGTGGTGGCGCCGTCGTCGGCGTCGATCTGCAGGATCGCTTTCGTCGCGCCGTTGCTTTCGGTGAAGCCGAGGACGCTGGTGCGTGGATGCGTTTCGAAAGTCAGATCGGCGGGACGCGCGCCGAAAATGAAGATCGCGACCTTGCGCGGACCGGCAGTCATGTCGGCCGTTGCGGTGGGAGAAAACGTTCTGCCGCCGTATTCGAACGGGTAATCGGTGTTGTCGCCGCGATTGCCGCGCACGAGCAGCCATTTGCCATCCTCGTCGATCGGAATCGGCGGCAGGATTGCGATCTGGCCCTCGGCCGGGACATTGATATTCACCCGCGCATAGCCACGCTTCTCGAGGGCCTCGGCGGCGCCGCGATCGGGATCGCCGGTGCGGACGAGCGCCTTCACGGCGTAGCTGCCGGGCGGCAACATCAACGTTCCGTAATAGCGGATGCCGCTGGCGCGGACTTTCTCACCGACCTTTGCGACCTCGATCGTGACGCGGTCGTAGAGCCGGTCGCGAACGACGCCGGCCGTGTCGAAGGCGTAGATGAAGACGTCCGCGCCGCCGATGATGGTGCCGGTTTCGCGCATCAGATCGGCGCCGTTGATGTCGATGATGACGGGCACCTGCGCCGGTTTGCCGCCGCTCGGCGGAAATGCGGTGGCAAGGACGTTGACGCGCAGATCGGTCTGCGGGAGATCGTTGACGATGATCTGCGCGTTGGTGAGTGCGCGCTCGACGGATGTGACGCGGCCGCGTTCGTAGTAGCCGGCGGCCTGGACGGCGCGCGATCCTGGCGGCACGTTGACGAGCTTGACACTGACGTTGTGGAACGTGCCCGGCACATTGTCGGAGGTGCGAAAGCCGAGGACGTAGACAACTTCCTGCTGGCGAAGGAGGCGCTCGAAATCGGAGTGGAGATCGTTCGAGTTCTGAAAAACTTCGCCGCCGGTCGGGCGCGAAAGGAGAAAGAGGCTGGCGTTGGAGTTGATGATCGAGCCTTCGTCGAGGCTGTTCTGCACGCGCACGCCCTGCACATCGATGGCGTGGAGCACGACGTCCGCGGCCCGGAAGATATCGGCCATCCTCTGGATGCGGGCCATCGCGGCGGTGTTGCCGAACATCTTGTCGGTATCGATCTTCTCCTGATTGCCGGCGACGATCTGCGTGTTCAGCTTGGTCTGTTCTTTGGAACCGCGGGCGTCGAAGCCTTGCAGCAGGCGCGCGTCGAAGCCCTCCGACAGCAACACGACTTGTTTGTGGCCCGGCACCATGCGTAGCGAGCGCGCCATGTTGCCGATGGAGTCGATCTCGCGCTCGATGCGCTGACGAACGGCGAACTCGTTCTGCCCGGTGGCGGAAGCGGCCAGGTCGCGTTGTTGCTGGTCCGCGAGTGCCGCGTTGGGATTCCTATCGGACGAACTGGTGAGGATGTCGGTGTCTTCGGGACCTTTCCAGATCACCGTTTGATTGGCGAGCTGCAGCGGATCGGCTCCGCGAAAGTTGGCCGGATTGGCGATTGCGGAAGCGACGAGCTGCCGGTCCGTGGTGAATGCGGTGGTGAAGCGGAAGCCGCGGTCGGGGTCGATCGTGCAGACGGCGACGAGGTCGCGCGGACCGGTGCTCTCGGTGACGAAGCGGCGCGCCGCTTCCTGCGCGCGCGACATCGAACGCGGCGCGGTGAAGCCGAGGTCGAAGAGGAGGACGAACGAGCGGCGCGCGGCCGGATTCATCGGCGAGATCGCGCTGGCCGGTGCGTCCGCGGCGAAATCGATTGAGTCGAATGAGGTGATGGGCTGCTTCTTTTTCTCGTCGTACAGCGCGAAGTTCGCCGCGGTGAGGCCGCGCACCGGATTGCCGGACGCGTCGAGCACCGACACCGGCAGCTCGACGACGTGGACATTGATCGTGGACGTGCTCTGCGCCAACGCGGAGAGCGCGAGCAGCGACGCGGCGGCGACGGAAAGGATGCGGCGCATCGTTCGCTACGGCCTCAGCACCGCGACGCTCGATGTCTGCGCGTCGGGCACGCCCTTCTTGTGGACGGTGACCTGCAGCGTCGAAACCTGCGCGGGATCGTCGAGCTGGAGCACGAGTTTCGTGCCGCCGGGGATCGGAATCGTGCCGAGCAGCTTCGTCTTCGGAGTCGTCTCCCACGTCAGTTCGTTGGCCGCCGCGCCGTAGACGATGAGCGCGACTTTGTTCGACGCGGTGGCGCTGGGGATGAAGTTCTGGCCGTTCAGCTCGAACGGATAGGCGCCTGCGCCGCCGCGGTCTGCGCCCTTCACGAGTAACCATTTCGGCTCGTCGTCGATCGGAATCGGCGGCAGTACGGCCACGGCTCCCGCCTTCGGAACGATGACGTTCGTCCGCGCGTAGCCGCGCTTTTCGTTCTCGCTTTTCTTTTCCGCCTCGCCCGCGCGCACGAGCGACTTGATGGCGTAGCTGCCGGGCGGAAGGACGAGCGTGCCGTAGTAGCGGACGCCGCTCTTGAGGCGGTCGCCGACTTTCTTCATGTCGAACGAGAGGCGCTGGTAGAGGCGGTCACGAACCACGCCCTCGTCGTCGAAGGCATAGACGAACACTTCCGCCGCGGCCATGTTGCCGCGCGCCTCTTTCATCAGGTCGGCGCCGTTGATGTCGAGGATGATCGGGACCTGCGAGTTGCCGTTGCCGGCGGGAAACGGCGCTGCGAAGGCAGCGACACGGACGTCGTCCTGCGGGATGTCGTTGACGATGACTTCGGCGGTGGTGAGGGCGCGCTCGGCAAAGGTCTCGCCGCCGTTTTCGTAGTAGCCGGTGCGATAGTTGACGCGTCCGCCGGCGTTGACGAGTTTCACTTTCAGATCGTGGTACTTGCCACTGTTGCCGGACGGTCCTTGAAAGGCCAGCACGTAGACGACTTCCTGGGCGCGCAGCATGCGGCTGAAGTTGTTCTTGAGGTCATTCGAGTTCTGGAAGACTTCGCCGCCGGTGGGACGCGAAATGGTGAAGAGGCCGGCGTTGGAGTTGAGGTTCGATCCGGACTCGTCGTTCTGCACGCGAACGCCCTGGATGTCGATGGCGTGGAGCACGACGTCCGAGGCGCGGAAAGCCTGGGCCATGCGGTCGAGCAGGGAGATGGCCGACGAGCTGCCGTAGCGCGCGTCGCTGTCGACGTTCCAATACTGTCCCGAGGTCACCGCGTCGTTTTCGCGGTTCGCGGCTACGGTGTCGCGGACGTCGCGGCCCTGCAGATATTTGGCGTCGAATCCTTCCGACAACAGGATGACCTGTTTGCGGCCGGGGACGGCGCGCAGCGTCTTGGCGAGCTGGCCGAGGTAATCGACCTGCTTCTCGACGCGCGCCTTGACGTACTGCTCGTTGCTGCGCGTCAGCTGTTGCTGGCGTTCGGCCATTTCCGCACTGACGGGGCTCGGCGGCTGGGGAGTCTTGGCGCTGTCGCCGTTGGTGAGATCGGCCACGAAGGTTTTGTTCGCGATCTGCAGCGGGTCGTTGCCGCGGAATCCGCTCGGATCGGCGATGACTGATTCGACCAGCTCGCGGTCGGTGGTGAAGGCGGTCTGCAGACGGAATCCGTGATCGTTGTCGATGGTGCCGACGCCGACGAGATCGCGCGGTTGGACCGCCGTCTTGACGAAATTACGCGCCGCTTCCTGCGCGCGCGCGAGCGACTTCGGAGAGGAGAAGCCGAGGTCGAAGAGCAGCAGGAAGGAGCGGCGGGCGGCCGGGTTCAGCGGCGAGATGGCGTTCGCAGTCTCGGTCGAGCCGAAGTCGATCTTGTCGAAGGAGGTGATGGCCTGCTTCTTCCCGCCGTCGTAGACCTCGAAGTTCGCGGCGGTCAGCCCGCGCACCGGATTGCCGCTGGAGTCGACGACGGACACCGGAACCTCGATGACGTTGACGTTGACGGTTTCCTTCAGTTGGGCGAAGGCGGATGTTGCGAGGAAGATCGTTGTGATTGAGAGGTAGCGTTTCATCAGGTTCTCCAGGATTTATCCGCAGATGACGCAGATGTTCACAGATCAGCCAATTTCACTGCACCACCAGCGGCACGCTTGCCTTTCTCGCGTCGCTGGAGCCTTTCTTGTGAACGGTGATGTCGAATGACGCCGGACCCGCCAGCAGATCAGCGGGAGAGTAATCGAGAAGTAGTTTCATCACATCCTGTCCCTGCAGGCGCTCGAGGACGACGGACGCACCGGGATGCGGACCGAGGGCGTCGATCGCGGACGCGTCCCAGGCCAGCTCGTCCGGCTCGACGTTGAAGACGAACAGCGCCACGCGCCGCGAGTGGCCGTTGCTCACGCCCGCGCTGGCGCTGGGCATGAACGGCTCGCCATTGATGTGAAACGGATACGGCGCGTCGCCGTGCGAGGCGCCACGGACGACGACCCAGGCCGCGGGATCGTCGACGAACATCGGCGGCAGGACGGCGACGTCGTTTGTCGCCGGCACTTCGACGTCGGTGCGCACGAAGCCTTTGCGCTCCGTGCCCACGACGCGCACGAGCGTCTTCAGCGCGTACTTGCCCGGCGGAAGGCTGAGCGTCGGAAAGTATTTGATGCCTTCGTGTCCGGCCATCCGCGCGCTGTTGATGGTGAGGCGCTGATACGAACGGTCGCGCACGACGCCCTGGTCATCGAACGCATACACAAAGACCTCGGCGATCACATCATTCGCCTTGGCGTCGCGCAGCAGCCCGTCGCCGCCGATGTCGATGACCATCGGCACTGGCGCGTTGCTGTTCTTCGCTGGAAACGCGGCGGCCAGCGCGGCCACTTTGATGTCGGTCTGCCCGATGTCGTTGAGAACGATCTCGGCATTCGATAGCGAACGTTCGAGCGCGCTCTGGGCGCCCGAGTCGTAGTAGCCGGCGCGGTGAAACACGCGCGCGCCCGGCACGCCGGTCACGCGCACTTTCAGCTCGTGGAACTTGCCGTCGTTCGATGCCGGCGCGCGGAAGCCGAGGACGTAGACGACGTTCTGCGAGCGGAGCATCTTCTCGAGATCGGCGGTGACGTCGTTCGAGTTCTTGAAGACTTCGCCGCCGGTCGGCCGCGAGAGCAGATGCAACGCGTCGTTGGAGTTGATGCGCGATCCGTTCTCGTCGTTCTGCAGGCGAACGCCCTGGATGTCGACGGCGTGCAGCACGACGTCGGAGCCGCGCAGCGTCCGCGCCATCTCGTCGAGCAGCGTCATGGTCATCGAACTGCCGTAGCGCGCGTCGGTGTCGACGCGCCAGACGTTGCCTGACATCGTTTGCGACACGTCGTCCTGCTCGTCGGTGCCGGACCGCGCGTCGCGTCCACGCACGAGCCTCGGATCGAACCCCTCTGTAAAAAAAATGACCTGCTTGCGACCGGGCAACACGCGCAACGTGCGGCCGAGGTCGGAGAGGAGATGCAACTGCCGCTCGATGCGGCTGCGGTTGTACTGATCGTTGAGCTTCTTCTCGCCGCGGGCGATGTCGGCGGCGAAGTCGTCGACCGCGTTGACGTCCGCACGCGACACGTTGTCCGCCGGCGCAAGCTGCAGGACGTCTGTGCCCGCGATGCGCAACGGATCGGAGGAGACAAACGTGCGCGGATTGGCGATGGCGCTGCCGAGGAGATTCCGGTCGGTCGTCAGCGCCGTGACCATGCGGAATCCGCGGTCGACGTCAATCGTGGCGACAGCGGCGAGATCGCGCCGTCCCATTCCTTTCGATATGAAGTTGCGCGCCGCCTCCTGCGCTTTGTTGCGTCCGGTCGGCGAGGAGAAGGAGAGGTCGAAGAGCAGGACGAAGTTGCGCCGCGCGGACGGATTCAGCGGCGACGCCGACCGGACGGCCTCGGATTCGAAATCGATGGCTTCGAAGTTCCCGACGTCCCGCTTCGTCCCCTGATCGAACAGTTCGAAATTCGCCGCCGTCAGTCCGCGCACCGGATTGCCCGCGCGGTCGACGACCGTGACCGGCACCTCGACCAAGTGAACGTCGATGGTCTCTTTGACTTGTGCAGATGCAGCGCTCGTTGCGAGCAGAAGAAGGAACGCAACGCGGCCGAGGCAGCGCATCGGAATGATTTTCTCCCAGATACTGACCGGACAGAATGCTCCAACTCGCCGATTCATGCCGTTACGAGTCTGACACGAACGCTAATGATGCCCTTCCGGATCGGCGATAGAATTCCGCGCCATGTCTCTTCTCCTGCAACGAAAAGGTCCCGCGGCGCCGTTGCCGCGTCTGGAAGGCAAAGAAGTTCTCGTAGGACCGAATCCCGATGCCGCCAAAGTCAAAGGCGTGATGTTTGGCGGCCGCAAGCAGTTCCTCAACGAGGTGGCCGGCGAAGACGGCTTCGCTGCGATCATCGCCAAGCTCACGCCGCGCACTGCCAGCTACACGAAGACGCCGCTGGCTTCGAGCTGGTGCGAGTTCGCATCGCTCATCGAGCTCGATCGGACGACGTACGAGACGTTGAAACAGAAGTACCCGAACGTCCTCGCGCTCATCGGAGCCGCCTCGGCGGAATTAGGCATCGGACGCGTCTACAAATCGCTAGACAGCACGGAGTTGGTGAAGTTCATGGAGAGCCAGGCGCTCTTTCACAACCAGTTTCAGAAATTCGGCAACGTCCGCTTCGACAAAACGCCGAACGGCGGCCGGATGCTGTGCAGCGATTACCCCGTCTACAGCCCGATCTACTGCGCCAGCGCTGTCGGTTTCTACCTCGAGTCGATCCTCCGCCACGGCGGCACCGACCCGACGGTCGTCGAGACAAAGTGCCAGACCCTCGGCGATTCGTACTGCGCGTTCGAGATGACGTGGCGGTGACGGTGTTGTCGTAGCGCCGGCCGCTGGCCGGCTGGACCGCCAGCGCTACGAGGCTGCGCTACTTCACTCCGTTCCTTCGGCGCGCGGCAGCGCCACTTCACAGGTTTCCGGACCAGGCTTGAAGTACACGGCGTAGGCGTTACTCGAGGCATCCGTCGCACCCTTAATTGCCGCCTGGGAGAGGATGCCGCCGTACAGATATCCGACCAGTGTTTGCGACTTCGTGGCGTCTAACTGCACGACGCCCTCCGTCGCCGGAATGTAGGCCATGTCCGCGCCGAGGAGCCCGGGCATCTTCAGCGAATGGACGCATTCGCTCGAAGCGCCGCTGCCGTTGCGCACTAAGGTCGAGATGGAATCGACGAACGGCAGTCCGGTATCGCGCTCGAGGCGGCCGGTGCGGTCGATGTAGAAGGCGCTGATGCCGCCGAAGAACGTCGTATACATCGTCCGCGACTTGGCGCTCCACGCCGGGATCAGCGGACAGTTGTAGAGACTCATGAACTGTCCGTACGAGTCGACGGCGACATTCACTTGCGGCGCGGGGGGAACCGCGGTCGCTGGCGTGATGTAGACCGGATTGCGGTACGCCCCGATCTGACCCGGCAGGAAGACGCCGCCGTACGCGGCGAGGCCGGCCTGCCCGTTGACGTCGACGAACCGGGCCAGGGAGAAGTCGCGCCGGTGATACGGCCGTGTGACCGTGACGTCGGTGCTGTTGACAGGCGGTGCGGTGATCGGCTGCTGGTAGTCGCTGATGGCCAGTTTGCCGCCCGGCATCCCGATCTTGAAAACAGCGATTTGCTCGATGTAAAGCTGCTTGAATTGGAGGCCGATCTGCGAGTCGTTTGGCGTGTAAAGGCCCTGGAACTTCTGTCCGAAGACGAGCACGAACCAGTCGCCGAGCTTCTTCATCTCGCCGCCGGTGACCTGCATGCGCAGATCGTCGATCTGCTGCACGTTCGCGGCGAACGGCTTGCCGTGAACGACGGCGTCGATGGTCGCAGAGACATTGATCGCCGTCAGACTGCCGAAGGTGTCCATCTTCCCGGTGGCGGGATCGAGACCGTAGCCGCCGGCGATGAAGAGCCAGTCGCCGCTCTGCTCGAACTGCGAATTGGTGACGGTAAGGCGCGCCGCCGTCTTCGCCGGCAATCCCGTGAGCGGAGCGGACCAGACCTTCTTCGCCACCGGATCGATGACGAACAGCCGGTCGTTGAACTCTTTCGGTGGGAAGTTGTTGACGGGATTCGCCGTCGTGGGCCGATTGAATCCATGGATGCCGGCATGGCGGCCTGCCACCAGAAGCCACTTGCCACCGGCGCGGCCGAATGCGAAGCCCTGGAGCTTTGGCGCGTCGGGGATGGTCACCTTGGTCATGACCACGGTGAACGGGATGGTCTTTTCCGCCGTCTGCGCCATCAACTGCGCGGAGGCGCTGAATACGAAGAGCAGCATCAACAGTCGTCGCATGATCTCCTCCTCACTTTTTCTGCGCGCGCAACCACTTCAGGATGGTATTCAGCCGCGCGGACGAGAGATCGCGCGTCACCGGCATGAAGCGCGGATCGCTCATCGGCAGCGTCAGGAGTTTTTCGATGAAAGAGGCGCCGCCGATGACGGTGGTCTCGTCCGCGAGATTCATCCGGTCCTGCATGAAGGGATAGAGCTTCATGTACTGCGCGAAGGTCGGCAGGATGTCCGTCTCCCACTGCGGATTGTCCGGAACGGGCGGGATGCCGGTGTGGAGCAGGATGCTTGCTGCGATCCACGGATCGGGGTTGGTATCGAGGTCCCATTGCGGAGCAATCGCGTAGACCTGTCCCTCCAGGCCGTCGCGCGGATCGCCGGGATCGCTGAGCGTGACCTGGAACGTTTTCGTGCCGTCGCTGCCGGTCGTGACGTTGGGAGGGAAGGAAATGCCTGGCGTCGTGTCGAACGGCATGTTGGTGGCGGGCTTATCGGGCGGCTGGAAATTGCCCGAGGACGGCTGCAGAAAGTTGTTGTTGCTGTTGTCGATGATGTTCACCGTCTGACCGGCCAGCGCCTGTCCCCACTGCAGCGTCATCACCGTCACATTCAGCGGCGAATCCTCGGGATTGGCGCGATAGACCCATTCGGTGAAGTCGACATACGTGCCGTTCGAGTTTTCGATGAGGGCCTCGCTGCCGTCGGAGAGCAGCGCCAGAGGCGCGGTCGCCGCCGCGGTGGCGAGGCTCTGGTCGAAGAAGTCGTAAATCCAGGAGCGCTGCATGTAGTCGTCGCGCGTAGCCGGAATCGCGCCGATCACCGCGCCGCCGGCGATTGCCGCCTGCAGAGTGCCCATCCCCGGATACGGATCGCCCGCCGGCGTGATGGAAAGGCTGTTGCCGAAGTCGAAGCTGAGCCGGCCGGTCGACGGATCGACGATGGCCGGCGCGTAGTTGAACGACGGCGGAGGAGGAGCCGGTGGTGCCGCGGCAGCCTCCGCGAGGCCGGACTTCGCCGCGGCCGCGGCGGCCATCATCGGCTGCGGCGGCGCGGGAGGAATGCGCAGGAAGCGGCCCACGACAAAGTTGCGCGGATCGGTTGCCTTGGCCGGCCCGATCGCGCCGCTCACGCGGCCCCACGTGAAATGCGGGTTCGGCACGAAGCCGGGCAGCGTCGCCCGCGCGTCGAACAAATCGACGACGAAGCGGATGGAGAGCAGGTTTCCGCCCGCAGTCTGCAGCGCGCCCATCGCCGGCGACAGTTTCGTCCCCCATTCCAGGACGTCGAGCACCGAAAGGTAGGTGGCGCTGACGCCGCCCATTCCCGGCTTAGTCGGGACCCGCCCGCCGAGGTCGCGGAAGTTGACCGCACGGAAGTTGCCGAGGACATAGTTGCCCGCGCTTTGGTCGCCGATGCAGAGTTGCAGGCCCCAAACCTGCGAAACCATCTGCTGCTCCGGATCGAGATCGACCATTTTGGCGACCTGCGGATTGTTCGTGGAGATCACCGGCGTGGTGACGATCGAATCGCCGGTCTCCGTCGTTTCGCAGTGCCCGCCCACCAGCGTCACCGAGCCGACCGTGCAGCCGTCAAACTGGAAAAAGTGCGAGCCCATCTTGTTCCACCATGGATTCAACACGAGCTCCGGCGAATAGTGCCCTGGGTCGTTGTTCGAGGTGGAGACGTCGGCCTGGAACTTTCCGCTGAAGCAAAGACGCGGCAGATCGAGATAACTCATCAGGACTCCTTCGCTTGTTTGGGACCGTTATCGAAGGAGTGCCCGGGCGAGGGAAATCCCTACCTCGCCACGCTCGATTACTCGCCGCGCCGGCCGAGTGTCCGCTCCACCACGGCCAGCCTCGCCAGCAGTTCCGACTGGCCTCGGAGCAATGCCGCGATCTCCATCTCCGCTTTCAGGTTGACCTGGTAGTCGTTCTCGGCGAGGAGCTTGTCCTTCGTCGACTGGCGGTTCTGACTCATCATGATGATCGGCGCCTGAAGCGCTGCGACGGATGAAAGCGCGAGGTTCAGCAGGATGAAGGGATAGGGATCGAACTTCATCACGCGCAGGACGTTGATGGACATCCAAACGGTCATGATGATCGAGAAGAGAATGATGAACGGCCACGAGCCGCCGAATGAGGCGACGCGGTCGGCGACGCGCTGGCCGAATGTCAGTTGCTCTTCCTGCTCCTGCAGCACGTTGCGCGAGACCTGACGCGACATCAGCTCGTTGGTCTGGCGCAGCCGGTCGCCCATCTCCTCGATGATGCGCAGTGCCGCGGCGGGATTCTTGTGTACGAAGTCGACGAGGTCTTCGCGGTCGAGCCGGATCACGCGCGTCGGCTTGGACGCGGTGGCCGTGGCCGAGCGCGGCGCGCCGTCGAAGAGCGACAGCTCGCCGAAATACTGGCCGTTGAAGAGCGTGGCCAGCGTGATGTTGCCGGCGCCTTCGCCGTAGCAGATGTCGACCGCACCATCTTCGATGATGAAGAGCGATGTCCCTTCGTCGCCCTGGCTGAAGATGATGTCGCCTTCCGCGAATTCGCTCTCCTCCAGGCGAATCGTCAGCGAGTTCAAATCGTCATCGGTCAGCGACTCGAACAGCGGGATTTTCGCCAGCAGCTCCTGTCTCGTCATGAAACAGAAGAGTACGTCAGCGCCGCGGCGATCAGCAATCCGGACTCGGCTGACCCGGCAGGCTTGACCAACCGGTGCCATTCCAGACGAACCAGGTATCCGAGGAACCGCCACCCTCACAGGACGACGCTTCGATTTCCTTGAAGTGGCCGCTGAGCTGTCCCCAGTCCTGTCCCTGACTGGCGCAGCCGCGCCACTTCCAGCCCACCTCATTCAGCGCGCAGTCATAGAACGTGGTGAAGATGTCGCTCGACGGACTGGCTTGAACGGGAGTTGGTCGGATGGTGAAGGCGGTGACGATGAGTGCGGCGAGGACGATGAACGAACGAACGCGAATGGCTGCGAACATGATGGCAATCCTTTCAGCTTTCATGATGGGAACATTTCCCAGCCCGTCAACCTCAGCCGTTAGCGCCGCGCTTCGTCCAAGCGTTGCGCGTGCGCGCTGAGCAGGTCGCTGCGCGTGAGAATGCCGGTGACACGGGACGCATCGGCGCGCTCCACGACCGGCAGCCGGCCGACTTCCTCGCGCACCATGTGATCGGCGGCTTCGCGCAGCGACATGTCGGAGAAGACGACCGCGGGCGGACGGCGAATCAGATCGCCGACTCGCGTGAACGGCTCGCGGTCGATGAAATCGCGCCGCGTCACCACGCCGAGAAGACGGCCGTCGCGGTCGACGACCGGGAAGCCCTGATGCGTCGGCACGAGCGCGTGCACTTCGCTGATGCGCTGATCGTCGCGCAGCGTCACGACCTCGCGCGAACAGGCGTCGCTCACCGAGATGCGGTCGAGGTAATCGGCGCCGTACTCCATCGGCACGCGCACGCCGCGGCGGGCCAGCTTCTCCGTCATGATCGTGTTGCGCATCAGCAGCGACGACACGAGAAATCCGGCCGTGCAGCCCGAGAGCAGCGGCAGAAGTCCCATCGGCTGCAGCGTCGTCTCGAAGGCGAAGACGACCGACGCCAGCAGCGCGCGCGACGCGCCGGCGAACATCGCCGCCATTCCGACCAGCGCGCAGATGCGCGGGTCGATCCCGAAGCGTGGAAACTGCATCGTGGCCAGCTCGCCTAGGGCCACGCCGGCGCCGCCGCCGATCGTGAAGAGCGGAGCGAGCGTGCCGCCGGACGTTCCGCTGCCGAGCGAGATCGACCACGAGATGAATTTCATGATGCAGAGGAAGAGCACGGCCTGCCCGGCGATGCGGCCCGCCACCATCCCTTCGATGTTGTCGTAGCCGACGCCGAGTGTGTGCGGCGCGAAGTAGCCGACCAGGCCGACTGCCAGTCCGCCCAGCGCCGGCCACCACATCCAATGAATGGGCAGCTTCTCGAACAGATCCTCGACCCAGTAGACGGCGCGCGTGACGTAAACCGCCAGCCAGCCGACCAGCGCGCCGATGATCGCGTAGGCCGCGAGCGCTTCGCCGCTCGGCCGCGCCAGCATCGGCATCGCGAAGATCGGCTCCGTGCCGACGTACAGCATGCGGATCGCCGTCGCCGCCGCGCTTGCGAGTGCGACGGGAACGATCGATCGCGGACGGAACTCGAACAGGAGCAGTTCGACTGCGAGCAAGACCGCGGAAACCGGGCTGCCGAACGTCGCCGCCATCCCTGCCGCCGCGCCGGCGGCGAGGAGAATCTTCCGCTCGTCAGCAGTCGTCTTCAGGATCTGTCCGATCAGCGATCCAAGTGCGCCGCCGGTGGCGATGATCGGTCCCTCGGCACCGAACGGCCCGCCGGTGCCGATCGAGATCGCGGCGCTGACCGGCTTGAGCAACGTGATCCGTGCCGGAATCCGGCTCTCGTTCAAGAGCACCTGCTCCATCGCCTCGGGGATGCCATGGCCGCGGATCGCTTTCGATCCGTAGCGGGCCATGACGCCGACGATCAGACCGCCGATCGCGGGAACGAAGAGCACGAGCCAGCCGAGGTGATTGCCGGCCGGCGAGACGAAGCGGGTGGAGAAGCGGCCGTAGAAGGCAATGTTCGTGACAACGCCGATGAGCGACACCAGCCCCTGGGCGATGAAGCCGGTGGCGACGGCGAGTACGACGGACCAGAGGCACAGCAGGACGACGCGCTTGTCGATGAAGGCGCGCTCGATCGGAACGCGCGGCTCGGTCATGTCGGGCGCGACCGGAATCCCTTCCGCGGTCGCTGCCCCTTCTACGCTCAGATCACTTCGCTGCCGCATCCTTCTCTGGTACCGCCTTGAGGTGGCGCTGCCGCGCCGAGGGATCGTCTTCAAAGAACATCGGCGCGGGGCCCTCATCGCCGCCGACGTTCTCGACGAATTCTTCGAATGTGTCTGCAAACTTCTTGCGCTCGTCGTCGGAGAGACGATCGAGCACCGCCAGCAACCGCTGCTGCGGCACCGGCGGCGCTTTCTGCAGCAGCGCGCGGCCGGAACGAGTCAGGTTCAACACGAGCCGCCGCGCATCGCGCGCATCGCGGTCACGCGTGACGAAGCCCGCCTGGACGAGCCGCGTGACGACGACGGAGACCGAGCTCTGATCGGTGAGCGTGCGCGTCGCGAGATCGTTCAGCGACTGCGCCGGCGTTTTTCCGAGCTCGGTCAGAACGAAAAGCTGCGCGCCGGAAACGCCGAGTTCCGTCTGCGCCTGCCGGTCGCTGACGCGCAGCATGCGCACGAGGCGGCGGATGGAATCGAGGATGCGCTGGCTGTCGCTCATGACACGAAGGGTAAATATATTTGGGATCGCATGAAATCGCCAGCGTCGTGAAAAGGCGCAGCCGTTGAGTCTTGCCAAAGCACAGACAAGAGTGTCTGTGCCACACCGATCCTGCCTATGACGAGAAGATCTCCAAGTACAAGGAGTCATGTGGCACAGACACTCTTGTCTGTGCTGGTGAGGCTCGCGAGAATGGATAACGATTCATAATCGCCGGCCATGAGCGAGAAGCGTTACGACCGCGCGTATTTCGATCACTGGTACCGCGGCCGAAGCCGCGTCAGCACGAAGGATGACGTGCAGCGCAAGGTGTTGCTGGCGATTGCCGAGTGCGAATACTTCCTCCGCCGACGTCTGCGTTCCGTGCTCGACGTCGCCTGCGGCGAGGGAGCATGGCAACCGCACATCAAGGCGCTGCGTCCCGGCGCGAAGTACCTCGGGCTCGATCCGAGCGAGTACGCGGTCTCGCGTTTCGGAGAGTCCCGCAATCTTCGTCAGGCATCATTCGACGAGCTGCCTAAGATGCGGCTGCGCGGTCCGTACGATCTCGTCGTCTGCTCCGACGCGCTCCACTACATCAATGATGATGACATCCGCGCCGGACTTCCGGAGCTGGTGCATGTCGCGGGCGGCGTCCTGTTCCTCGAAGTGCTGACCGCGGACGACGACATCATCGGCGACTTGAAGGGCATGATCTGCCGCCCGGCCGCCTGGTACCGGAAGCTCTTCGAGAAGGCGGGTCTAACTGCTGCCGGTCCGTACACGTGGTTGGCGCCGTCGTTGCGTGACGACGCAGCAGCACTCGAGGCCTTGCGGTAAACGCGTATCCTCATCTGATCGAAAAAGGAGCCAACCGTGCGCACTACAGTCGCGATCCTCGTCATCCTCTTCGCCGCCTCACTCGCCGCGCAACCACTCACCGTCGGTACGCAGATCGTGGATACCGGCGGCACGGCGACCATCACGAACGGTGGGCCGGTCACGTACGTGAACCTCAGCGCCGGTGCGACGGCGAACGGAACGGTCAATAAAGCAACCGTGGCCTGGAGCGCCACTTGCTCGAACGCGTTCAAAATCGTCTTCCTTCGCGAGACGTTTAATTCGGTGGCGGCATTTACCCTCGTGGCCTCTCGTGGACCTTTCAATGCCGTCAGCGGACGCAACGAAGTGACCCTCTCGCCGGCGGTCACCGTGAGCCAGGGCGATTTGATCGGCGTCGTGCAACTGCTGCCGGTGGCAACCTGCGGCTCGGTCCGAACGCAGTCGTTCGCCAGCCCCAACGTCGGCTACAACCTGGTGACCACCGCCGACATGAGCACGACCTCAGGCACGATCGGTGGCTCATCGAACTACTCGAGCGGCCTTGCCATCGGCGCCATCGCATTCAATACGGATCCGCTGCTGGTGCGCATCCTTCCCGCCGCAGGCGCCGCGCCAGGCGCGACCGCGTTCTTCCGCACGTCGCTGCAGATGCTGAATCCGACCTCGAACACGATCACCGGCAATCTCGTTTTTCATAAGCAGTTACAGTCAGCCGGCCCCAGCGATCCATCCCTGGCCTTCACGCTGTCCCCCGGCCAGTCCATCTCCTATCCCGACGTCGTCGCGTCGATCGGCACGACAGGTGTCGGCTCGCTCGACATCCTCACGACCGCCGGCAACGCGCCGATCGCCACCGCGCGCGTCTTCAGCGACGCCGGAACTGCCGGCACTTCCGGATTCTCGGAAGAGGCTCTCGCTCCCACCGACGCGCTCGATTTCTTCAGCCGGGGAATCCTGTTGATTCCACCGGATCTGACGAATTTCCGGATGAACATCGGCGTGCGAACGCTCGACACCGGCGCAACGTTCGACGTCGCCACGTATGACTCAACGGGGGTGCTCAAGGCCACCCGCAACTTGCCGGCCTACGGGCCGAACGTTTTCGATCAGGTTCCGGTGGCCACGTTCACCGGCGCATCGACGGTGCCGCCGGGTGGATACATCGTGATCACGTTCAACGTCTTCGGCGGCCGCGCCTTCGTCTACAGCTCGGTGATCGACAACCGCACCTCGGACAGCACGTTCCGCTTGGCGGACATCAAGTAAACGTCACCCGGAACTCCGCCCCGCCGCCCTCCCGGTTCTGCAGCGTGAACGGGAGGCGGTGGTTGTTCAGGATTTCGGAGACGATGGTCAGTCCGAGGCCGCGGCCTTCGCGCTTGGTGGTGAAGAATGGCGTGAACAGCTCGTCGCGCGCGGCGGGATCGATTCCGCGGCCGGTGTCGGCGACCGTGAGTACTCCGTCGTTCAGCGACATCTCGATCTCACCGTCCTCGCCGATCGACTCCATGGCGTTGCGGATCACGTTGATGATGACCTGCTCGAACTGGCTCTGATCGACGCGGATGACGGCCTCGCGCGCGATGTCGACGCGAAGCGCGATGCGGCGTTGCTCGAGCTCGGGACGGAGAAGAGTGGCGATGTCGTCGATGATTGCTGCGAGCATTACGTCGCGCGGATGCGGCGGCGGCAGGCGCACGACGTCCGCGAAGCCGCTCATGAATCGGTTTAGCGATTCGATGCGGGCAGCGGCGATCGTGAGCGCGTTCGTGAAATCGCCGCGGTCGTCCTGTCCGATCTGTTCCGCGTACCGCAGCACTGACTCCAGCAGCGACCGCACCGCGCCGACGGAGTTGTTGACCTCGTGCGACATCATCCGGATCAACTTTTCGTACGCCGTCTTCTCCGTCAGCCGCAGCTCCTCGGTCATCTCCTCGAGCAGGTAGAAGGTCTTCGCGAATCCGCGGTCGCGAAACTCGGCATTCCATATCTTCAGCTTCCGCGCGCCGGCCAAGGTGACGAGCTTCGACTCGCCCGCCGCCAATGCCAGCAACGCCTCGGACACCGCGGGCTCGCTCAACAATCGCTGTGCGGCGGGATTGGATTGCTGGATGTCTCCCTGAAAATCGCAGATGACGATTCCGGACGGCGACGCTTCGACGATCTTTTGCAGTAGCTGCTGCTGCTCTTCCGCCGCCAGCCGCTCGTCGCGCAGGCGGTCGATCATGGCGTTGTAAATCTCGATGAGCCGGTCCATTTCCGGCTGCCCGACCGGCACGAAGCGCGACGTGAAATCGCGTTCGCTGATCAGCTCCGCGCCGGTGCGAATCAACTCCATTGGCACAAACAGCGCGTTGACCATCCGATAGCTGATGACGATCGAGATGACGAACGACACCTCGACCACGAACAGCCAGCTCTGATTCTCCATCAACACCACGACCGCCAATCCCGCAAACACGAGATGCAGGACGATGAACCAAAGCAGCAGTTTGGTGCGCAGGGTCATGGCGATTTACGCGATGCGGCGCCTTTGCGAGGAATGTCGCACTCGTTTTCGTCCGCAGCACTTTGGAGTGCGGTGGCAGGGCCACCGCTTTGGGAGGGTGGTGGAATCGCGACTACCCGCAGCGTGTAATGCTTGCTCAGTCTGCGCGATGGTCACCGTCCCCCGCACTCCCAAAGCGGTGGCTCTGCCACCGCACTCCAAAGCTTCGCGAAATGTGCCATGAGCCGCGTAAGCAGCGAATGTCTCGAGAGATTTTTTCGAAGCCGCCACCTCACTCACTGATCCCATACTTCTCCAGCCTCCGGTACAGCGCGGCTCTGCTCAATCCCAGCGCCTCGGCCACGCGCGAGAGGTTGCCCTCGTAGTGCTTCATACACTTCACGATCATGCCGCGCTCGATTTCGTCGAGGGTCATCGTGCCGGCGTCGGGGAGTGATGCATCGCGGCGTTCGCGCGATTCGAGATCGCGGACGGCGATGAAATCGTCCAGCGTCAGTTCGTTCGCGTCGCCCATCACGACGGCACGCTCGATGGTCTGGCGGAGCTGGCGGATGTTGCCCGGCCAGTTCTGCGTTTTCAGCCACTCCATCGCACGCGGCGCGATGACGTCAACCTCGCGCGCGTAAATCTCCGCGGCCATGTTTAGAAAATGCGCTGCGAGTCGCGGGATGTCGGCGCGGCGTTCGCGCAGCGGCGGAAGCTGGATCGTGATCAGGTTCAGGCGGTAGAGCAGATCCTCGCGAAACTCGCCGCGTCCGACCAGCTCGTGCAGCGCGCGGTTCGTCGCCGACACAACGCGCACGTCGACCGTTCGCGAGCGGCTGGAGCCGAGGACTTCGTACGTGCGGTCCTGCAGAACGCGCAGCAGCTTCACCTGCGACGATTGATCGACTTCTCCGATCTCGTCGAGAAAAATCGTTCCGCCGTCAGCGACTTCGAAGCGGCCTTTGCGATCCTGGCGCGCATCGGTGAACGCGCCGCGGACATGGCCGAACATTTCGCTCTCGAACAGGGTCGACGAAATTCCGCCGAGGTTCACTTTGATGAACGGCCGCCCGCGGCGGCGGCTGTTGGCGTGGATCGCTTCCGCGACCAGCTCCTTGCCCGTGCCGCTTTCGCCCATGATCAACACCGAGGCCTCGGTCGGCGCGACGCGGCCGATCAGCTCGAGCACGCGCAACATCTTCGGATCGCTGCCGATGATCTTGCCGAAGTCGAATTTCGCATCGAGCTCCGCGCGGCTCGGCGCCTCGGCGGCGACATCGCGGGTCTCGGCGAGTTTCAGCGCCGTCTCGACGCTCTGCACAAGAAGTGTGTTCGACCACGGCTTGGTAATGAAATCCGCCGCGCCGCGCTTCATCCCTTCGACCGCCAGTCCGATCGATCCCCACGCCGTCATCAGGATCACCGGCACGTCCGGCTGTTCCGCGCGGATCGCGGAAAGCAGAGCCAGCCCCTCCTCGCCCGTCGTGCGGCGCGAGAAATTCATGTCCTGAATCACGAGCGACGGACGCTCGGAGCGGATCGCTCCGAGCGCCTCATCAACCGAATGCGCGGACGACGATCGATGACCGTGCTGCTTCAGCAGGAGTGCCAGCGAAGAAGTGATCGATGGGTCGTCGTCGACGATGAGGATCATTCGTAATGCAGCGCCTGGGCAGGTTGGACGCGTCCGGCGAGCCAGCTCGGATACAGGCCGCACAGTAGCGTGAGGCCGTAGATGGTCGCAAGCGCGCCAGCCAGACCGATCGTAAACGACGCCGGGCTGACCAACTGGAAGATGCCGAGGAGCGGCAGCTGCGCGACGACGATCACCCCGATGATCAGCGCGAGCGTCGCCAGCAGCGCGACTTCGAGCAGGATCTGGCGATTCACTTCGTTGCCGGTCGCGCCGAGAGCGCGCCGCAGACCGATCTCGCGCGTGCGGCGCGTTACGTTCTGCCAGAGCACGCCGGAGAGTCCGAGTGCCACCATGCCGATCAAGAACGCCGCGATCACGCTGCCGGCAGCGACCGGAATTAGATAGAGCCGCATGGCAAACGTACGCATCGCCTCCATCCGCCGCACGCGTTGCTCGTACTGCGGGAAAATCTCATGCGTGCGGCGGCTGATGGCCTCCTCGAACGACGCCGGCGTCCCGGGACGAACGCGGATGATGATGTCGCGCGGCATCGACGTCTTCGGCAGCCGAGCCGAGACGCGTTGGAAGACCATGTTGATGTTTTCGCTCGAGAACTCGCCGTCTTTGCGGAACGGCGCGGTGATGCCGATAACCCGCATGTCTTTTCCGCCTTCCGGATCGAACTTCTTGCCGATCGGATCTTCGTCTCCGAAGAGCGCTTTGGCGAGGTCCGTGTCGACGACCACCGGCTGGAACCCTGCCGCATCGTCCTCGGGTTTGAACCACCGGCCGCGCAGGATCGGGATGTTCATCGCTTTCGGGTAGCCGTCGGTCACGTCATCAAACGTCATGTGCACCTTTTTTCCGGCGATGTTCCACGATCCCGCCATCGTCGACATCGAATACGGCGGCGTGCGCGAGCCGCCGACGGCAATGACTTCCGGCATGCCCGCGATCTCGCGCATCAGGCGGTCCATCGACGCGAGATCCGTCGCGCTGTCTCCATGGCGTTCCTCCCCCGGCAGATCGCGGTTCGACGGAATGGCCACGTTCAGCACGAGCACGTCATGCCAGTTGAAATTCAGCGGCTTGTTGTAGCGCAGGATCGCCGAGGTCCCGAACGTCACGACGGCGAAAAAAACGAGGAACGAGAAGAAGATCTCGACAATCAGCAGCGCGTTGGCGCGCTTGCGGCGCCATACGAGCTTGAGCAGGTGACGGATCACAGCGCACCTCCGCGCAGAGCATTGACAGGATTGAGCCGCGCCATTTTCCAGGCCGGATAGAAGCCGGAGACGACGCCGAAGAAAATGGCGATGAGCATGCCGTACCCGAAGACTCGCGCATTGACGTTGAACTGTGCCTCGGGGATGAACGAGGAGTGATTGAGCGCGGTCAGCGCGATGATCGTCAGGACGAATCCGAGCGCGCCGCCGAGCAGCGTGAGGATCACGTTCTCGGTCACGAACTGCGCGATCAACGTCCGCTTCGGTGCGCCGAACGCCTTGCGGACGCCGATCTCCGGAGCGCGTTCGAGAATCCGGCTCAGGTTCAGCGTGACCAGGTTGAGCACCGGCAGCGTCATGAACATGAGCGCGAGAACGATGAAGATCGTCCGCAGCACCGCGGCCGCGTTCTGGTGCGCGGGATTGTTGAGCAACGGCCGGGCGGTGGCCTCGAACGCGGTGTCGAGGCCGGAGCGCACCTCCGTGCCCGGCGGCGCGTCCGGATTGGTGTACCGCGCCACGCGCGTGTTGAATTCACGCTTCAGCGCCGGGAAGTCGTCTCGGCTGTGCGCGAGAACGATGCCGTTGAAATCGCCGCCGGTAGCTCGCTGCAGCTCCGCCGCGACGGCGCCCGCCGGCACCCACACCTCGGCATACGCGGACAGGCGCGTGATAGGAACGCGCGAGACCACGCCGGCCACGCGATACGTCTGCCCGCCGAGGTTGATCGTCCGTCCGGCGGCCGGGCCGTTGCCGAGGACTTTGTCGCGAAGCGCGTCGGTGATGACGGCGACCGGGCGTCCGGCGGCATCATCCGCGGCCGTGAACGGCGCGCCTTCGATGAAGTGAAAGTCGAGGATCTGCCAGTACGACGGCGTGACGCGCTTCATCTGCGTCTCGATCCGTTGCGCGCCGGAGTAGATGACCTTCGTATCAAGCTGGGTAAAGTAGGCGATCCGCTCCGCGCCCGGCAGATCACGAATTGTTTTTTGTAAAAAACCGTAGCCCGGCGGGCTTGTGTTGCTCATCTCCTTGCTGTAACGCCCGACGACGCTGACGAAGAGCATCCGATCGAGCTGTGACTCCGGCTTGCCGGCGGCGAAGACGTTGTCGAGGATCGCGGTCGCCACCATCAGCACGGCCAGCGTGAGCGTGATCCCGACCAGCGAGATGGCGGTGAAGACTTTCCGCCGCGCCAGCACACGCAATGCGAGTTTGAGATTGGCGATGTTCATGTCACGCCACCTGCCTGCCGTCGAAAAGGCGGATCGTGCGGCTGGTCTGCTGCGCGAAACGGTCGTCGTGCGTGACCATGACCACCGTCGTGCCGTCTTTTACGTTCAGCTCTTCGAGGATGCCCATGATCTCGTCACCCATCGCGGAGTCGAGATTTCCGGTCGGCTCGTCGGCGAGGACAATGCGCGGCTTTCCGACGATGGCCCGCGCGATCGCCACGCGTTGCTGCTGCCCGCCGGAGAGCTGCGTCGGAAAGTGATGAACGCGCGACGACAGTCCGACGCGATCGAGCGCCGCAAGCGCCAGCTTTTTCCGCTCGGCGGAGCCCATCGCCCGATACAGCAGCGGGATCTCTACGTTGTCGAGCACCGTCAGATCGGGCACGAGATGGAAGCTCTGGAAAACGAAGCCGAGTTTCTCGTTGCGCATCTTCGCCAGCGAGCGGTCGCCCGCGCCGTTGATGTGCATCCCGTCGAGCAGCAGCTTGCCTTTCGTCGGCTTGTCGAGCAGTCCGATCAGGTTGAGCAGCGTCGACTTCCCGCAGCCCGACGGCCCCATGATCGAAACGAACTCGCCGTCCGCGATGTCGAGGTTGATGTTCTGCAATGCGAGCGTTTCGACGCGCTCCGTTCGGTAAACCTTGTCGATGCTGTCGAGAGTGATCATGGTTTCTCCTTTTGTTCGGCTATCGCAGCCGCAATTCCTTCAGACCCTGGTATTCGCTCATGTTCGAGATCACGACCTGGTCGCCTTCGCGGACGCCGTCGATCGGTTGAATCAGTTCATCGCCCGCAAGACCCCAGTGCACGAGTGTGCGCACGAGGACGTTGCCGCGCACGACGAACACCTCCTCGCGCTCGCCCTGCCCCAGCGCGCCGCGGCGCACGCGCAGCACGTTGCCGTGACTGCCGAGGACGGGGAGGACGTCGACGCGGAGGTTGTTGCGCAGCCGCGGATGCGCGCGCTGATCGAGCGTCACGTAGAACTTCGCGATGCCGTTTTCGATGCGCGGATCGATGCTGGAGATCGTGCCGTCGATCGCGGTGGTGTCGTCGAGCTTCACGTGCGCGCGCATGCCCGCGGCGAGCTTGGACGCGTGTACGTCGGAGATCGTGGCCACGACGCGATACGCGGAAAGATCCGCCACACGCGCCAACACGTCGCCCTTGCGCACGGTGGCTCCGACTTCCGGCAGCACCCAGGTCAACACGCCGTCCTGATCGCTGCGCGCCATCGCCAGATTGAGTTGCCGCTCCGACTGATCGCGCTCTTTCTGCGCCGTTCGCAACTCAAGCTGCGCCGCCGCGATCTGAGCCTCCGCCGTCCGTTTGGTGCGGCCCATCGCATCGCGAAGCTGCGCGATTTCGATGTCACTCTTTTTCTTCGCCGTGACCGCGACGAGCTCGTCCTGCGCCGACACCAATCCCTCGGCATGCATGCGCGTGTTCTGCGACGCCTTGAGTTTCAGGATGTCGGAGTCGAGCTGTTTCTGCTCCAGCGCCGCGCCGGAGGCCGCGATCTCCTCCTCCGCTTTCAGCCGCGCCTGCATCAGCGCGCTCTCCTTCTGCGCGACGGCGTCGTTCAACTTGTCGAGATCGAGTTTCGTGGCCGAGGTATCGAGCGTGAGGATGGCGTCGCCGGCGTGAAGCTGATCGCCCGCGCGATGCTGAATCCGCAACGCCCGCGCCTCGACCGGACTGGAAATGACCGTCTCGACCTCGGGCACGACAGTCCCCGAGGCCTGGATGGTGGCATCGACGACGCCCCGCTCGACGCGCGCAATCTGCAGATCGCTCCGCCGCACCGAGGGACGCAACCAACTCACGGTGGCCGCGACGCAGAAAACCAGCGCCGCTAGCGCGACTGCTGCAACGATCACGCGCCGTGCAACGCGCTTCGTCCGTACCGATTGTGCGATTTCGCGATCCATACTGGACCGCTACCTAACCAAGCGCGGTGCCACGCGAGGTTTATTGAAAACACACAACTTAGGCCGATGGTCGGCGTCTATTTTCGTTCGCTTTCAAGCCGAGGTGTTCGGAAGCGAACAGTGATCGACAGGCGCGATCTCGTTCTGGATCGAGCGTTGGACGCGTTCAACGTGCGAATGCACAAAAGCCGCGAAATCATTCACGATCGCTTCGACGGATTGCGAGGACGGCGAAGGCGGCTCGAGGTAAATGTGGACGATGCCGTCATCGCTGAGCGCGCTGGCGATGAACAGAATCGCTGATCCGCATTTCTGCGCGATGCGAATCAGTCCGTCGGACAACAGGACAGGCCCGCCCGGCGTCTCCACCTCGAACGTACGGTGCGTGGTATCCGGCTCGTGATCCGCCATCGCACCGACGATCGATCCCGCGCGAAGCTCAGTCCTGACGCGCAGCAGGAACGTCGGCGACGTGACGATCTGCCGCGGATGCCGCCGCATGCCGCCGAACCGCATGGGGTCGGCCACCACGATGATCGGCGAATACTCCTGGTCGCAGAGATACCGCACCACGAGTTTGCTCAGCGCCGCATGCGGGCCGATCATCAGCAGTCCGCGACCCGCTTCGCGCGCAGCCGCGAACGGTTCGGCGCCGTGAACGCGCACGACCGGATCGTATTCGGTGCCGATGCGGTCGAGCGTTCGCAGCACCATCTGCAACGCCACCTCGCGCGGCGTCTCCATCATTTGCGCGCTTCGAAAACGAAATACACCGGGCAGCCGAAGGAACGGCGTTAGCGCGGCGGCAGCCTTTTTCGCGGCGTCAAACCGGTGCTCGCGCGGGACTAGCCGGCAGGCTAATCCGGCGCAGTTCGCGGCAATGTGGAGGGGAAAACGAAGGGTTCGGAGGACCAGGGCAGACACGAGCGAATGATAAGCAGCTATCTGCGGAACGCGACCACAAATCTGCCCGCGTTCACGTGAACCGGATAGTGCGCGTCGATCCACGCCGCGATCGGCGGAACGCGGTCGCGGTTGGTGATACCGTCGAGCGAGCCGAGGATTTTCGTCCCTTCCAGGACGACGAAGACCGGCGGATGCGCGTTCAACTCACGCAACCCCTCGGCGCTCAACTCCGGATTGGAAAGCATGGAGATGTCCGGACAGCGCGTGGCGGAGCGGCGGTCGAGAAAGTAGTAGAGCGCGCGCTCGCCGGAGAGATCGAAGATCGGTCCCGGACCGGCGCGGTGCGCCAGATCGTCGAGCGCGGCCAAGTCGGCGGCATTCTCGGGATACGTGTAAATCCCGCGGCCACGCGCCATCGGATACGGAACCAGCCCTTCATGCCATTGCCGCCCCGGCCATCCGGCCAGCAGTTTCGCGCCGAGTTTCGCGTTGTCGGCGATTTCGAAGTAGCGGAAGGCGAGGATGGTGGCGATGATGACGGCGATCGCGCGCCATGTGTTGAACGGACGGCGGAGCATCGGCTCGAAGAGAAACGCGGCCACCGCGATGCCGAGCAGCGGCAGCGCGAATCGCGTGTGGCTCCAACTGCACCGGCCCGCGGCGGTGCGGAAAAGAATGATCGAGAAGCTGGCGACGATGGCGATGCGCATGTCGCGCGTCCGAATCGCCAGCGCGATCAGGAATCCGAAGAAGACCGGCGGCAGGTAGTAGCGCGCGGACTCGGAAGCCAGCCAGTCCCACAACTCGATCGGATGCACAAGCAGCGACAGCGACGGAAGCGGCTTCGCCGGCAACGACCAGATGGCATCGATCGACCGCGGAATGATGACGAAGGAATCACGGAAAAAGTGCTGGAGATCCGCGCGCGTGATCAGCAGAACGAAGATCGGTGCCGCGATCGCAGCAATGGCGATCAGCGTCACGCGGCGTGTGTAAATCAGGATGACGATCGCGGACGCCGCAACCGCGCAGACGCCGACGTCCAGGCTCCAGAGGATGCCGAGGGAAGAGGCGACGGCGGCGAGATACAAGGTCCATCGGCGTCGTGGCGCGCCGAGCAGCAGCGCCCAGACGGCGATCAGCAGCGGCAGCCAGCGAAAATACGGAAACACCGGCACTTCTCCTGCGCCGACCGCGCAAAGCGCGAGGATCACCGCGGCGATGAAGCCGCCCGTTGTCGTCGTCACGGCGGCGGCGATCGGCACCAGCATCGCCAACGCTGCCGCATCCAGCACAGCCTCCACCAGACGCGTTTTCTTCGGCGACGGCTTTCCGCCGAGGACCAGCGCATCGAGACCGCCGTCCGTGGCGAAACCGTGCAGAAAAAAGATGTCTCGATAGGGACGTCCGCCGTCGAGCATCACCGACGCCGGCGTTAGGTGCTCGCCCTCGTGGAACATGTCCATGAAGGCGTAGGGATGATCGTGGATGACGAACATCGTCAGGAACACGATGGCGGTGGTGATCCAGATCGCGACCCGATTCGGCCGGCCGGCCGTCATCGCTATCCGCCGCCGCGCAAAGGCAAGGCCGCCAATCGCGCTGGCCGCCGTCAGCGCGATGACTACGAAGTAGTCGAACCCCTTCGGATACTTCGCAATCGTCACGGCCCCGATGCCTCCGCCCGGAACGGAGAACCATCCGATGCAATACGGCGCAATCGCGAAAACGAGCAACGCACCGAGCGTGGTGCCGAGGAGCAGGCGGGTACGAGTCATAGGTTTTTCACGCGGAGACGCGGAGAAAAACACATCGAATCACCTCCGCGTCTCCGCGCCTCCGCGTGAAACCGTCACCCTTGGGAAGCCGCGCTACTCCACATCACGCTCCGGCAACTGTGCCTCGGGATTGAAGTCGTGGGTGACCTTGCCGCCCGGAGATCCGGGACCGCCGCGATTCTTTAGCCGGCTGTGGCGGTAACCGTACGAGAGGTAGACGACCATCCCGACGAGCAACCAGATTCCGAAGCGGTACCACGACTCCTTCGGGAGGTACTTCGCCAGGAAGATGCAGGACAGTCCGCCGAGAACGGGGAGGAACCATGTGCCGCCGGGAACGCGGAAGGAGCGCTCGCGGTGCGGATCTTTGACACGCAGGATGATGATGCCGATGCAGACCAGCAGGAAGGCGAAGAGCGTCCCGATATTGGTCAGATCGACCATGGCGTCGAGCGATGAAAAAAGCGCTGCCACGCCGACGAAGATGCCGGTGATGATCGTAGCCACGTGCGGTGTGCCGAACTTCGGATGGACGCGGGAGAAGAACGGCGGCAGCAGCCCGTCGCGGGACATGGCGAAGAAGATGCGCGGCTGGCCGAGCTGGAAGACGAGGAGGACGGCCGTGTGCGCGACCACCGACCCGAACGCGACCACGCCGACCATCCAGTTCGGCATGGTCGCGTACTTCATGGCCAGCGTCAGAGGCTCGGCCTGCTCGCTGGAGAGTTTTTTCACGAGGTCGCCGTACGGGATCATGCCTGTGAAGACGGCGGCGATGATGGCGTAGATGATCGTGCAGATGATCAGCGAGCCGATGATACCGATAGGCATGTCCCGCTTCGGATTCTTCGCTTCCTCCGCGGTCGTCGACACCGCGTCGAAGCCGATGTACGCGAAGAAGACGATCGCCGCGCCGGTGGCGATGCCCGAGAAACCATTCGGTGCGAACGGGTGCCAGTGCGCCGGCTTCACATACTTGAAGCTGACGATCACGAAGAACGCGAGCACCACCAGCTTGATTGCCACCATCCAGAAGTTGAGGCTGGCGGATTCGCGGATGCCCCAAACGAGGAAGATCGTGATCACCGTGACGATTCCGACCGCGAGGATGTTGAAGATGATCGGGACGCCGAACAGGTGCGGCGCCGCCGCCACGACCTGCGGCATCTTGGCCAGAGCCGTGCTGTAGTCGACGGTCAGCCACCCGGGCAGCACGATGCCGAAACCTTCCAGCAGCGTGTTCATGTAATTCGCCCACGAGATGGCCACCGCCACGTTGCCGATCGCGTATTCGATCATCAGATCCCAGCCGATGATCCAGGCCACAAGCTCGCCCAACGTCGCGTACGAATACGTGTAGGCGGAGCCGGACACCGGCACCATCGACGCGAACTCGGCGTAGCAAAGCGCTGTGAATCCACAGACGACGGCGGTGAGGATGAAGGAGACCATCAGCGCCGGTCCGGCGCCCGGACGGTGAGCGTCACCGGCGGCCGCGGTTCCGATCGTGGCGAAGATGCCCGCGCCGATGATGGCGCCTACGCCCAATGCGATCAGATTCCACGGCCCGAGCACTTTCTTGAGCTGATGACCTTCTTCCTGCGTTCCGGCAACGAGCTCATCGAGCGACTTGGTAGCGAACAGACGACGCATCACGGACATGTGCCGCGAATGATGGGGTCGGTGCGGCAGGCGGTCAAGTGCGGCGGCGTATGATGGCCCCCGATGCGGATCGTCACGGCACTGCTGGCTGCGGCCGCCCTTACGTGCGCGTCGCGGCAGTCGGTGCCGACCTGCATCGACCTCTCCGGCACCTACAAACTGACCGGTCAACCGACGCGCCAGGGCACCGGATCGACGGCGTTCGTCTTCGGCGAAGGCGCTGTGCTCAACAGGGTCGAAGCGCTGACGATCACGCAGCCCGGCTGCCGCATCGAGCTGCATGCGACCGGCGACGGCGGCAAGGTCCACGACGCCGTCCTCGAGAACGATTTGAGCTGGACGGAAGACAGCGTCTCCGCCTCGTGGTCGCCGCAGAAGATGGGCTCCGCCATTCTGGCCGGCGCCTCCAGCCGCACCCGCACGCTCACCCTCCGCCTTTCCCCGGAGCACGACACGCTCACGATCTCCTCCGAATTCGACGAGCGCGGCCTGGCTCTCCTCTTCATGCCCTTCCATGACCACGGCCAGGCGACGTGCGTGATGAAGCGCATGCCGGCGGCGTCGGTTGGCCCAGCCTCAATCACCGGTTCGTACTAAGCGAATACAGCGGCTTGCCCGGAGGTTCAATAAAGTTCGCGATCACAACCAGGAGGCCTTCATGTCGGCAATCGAAACCACTCGTTATCCGGATATCCGCAACTACATCGGAGGCACGTTCGTCGAGCACGACGCGGATCGTTATCTCGATGTCTTCAACCCTGCCGAGGGGAGCGTGATCTCGCGCGTGCCGTTGTCGGGGGCGCCGGATGTCGATCGCGCCGTGCAGGCGGCGAAGGCGGCGTTTCCGAAGTGGTCGCAGACGCCGATCAAGGAGCGGGTGCAGGTTTTCTATCGGTTCAAGGCGCTGCTCGAGCAGAACATCGATGAGCTGGCGCGGCTGGTCACCGAGGAGAACGGAAAGATCGACAGTGAGGCGCGGGCGGAGGTGCTGAAGTCGGCCGAGCTCTGCGAGTTCGCCTGTTCACTGCCGCAGATCACGGCCGGCGAGGTGTTGGAAGTGTCGCGCGGCGTGGAGTGCCGCGTGGAGCATTTCCCGGTCGGCGTGGTGGCGTCGATCACGCCCTTCAACTTCCCGAACATGGTTCCCAACTGGACCATCCCGAACGCCATCGCGCTTGGCAACTGCATGATCCTCAAGCCGAGCGAGCTGGTGCCACTGTCGTCCGGCCGCATCGCTGAACTGTTGCGCGAGGCGGGACTCCCGGACGGCGTTCTCAACATCGTCCATGGCGGTCAGGAGACGGTCGAAGCGATCTGCGACCATCCCGGTATCGAGGGCATCAGTTTCGTCGGCTCGACGAAGGTGGCCAAGATCGTCTATCGCCGCGGCACCTCCAACTTCAAGCGCGTCCTGGCGCTCGGCGGCGCGAAGAACCACCTGATCGTGATGCCGGATGCCGATCCGGAGATGACGTCGTCAAACGTCGTGGCGTCGATGTCGGGCTGCGCTGGCCAGCGCTGCATGGCTGCGTCGGTGATGATGGCGGTCGGCAAGAGCGATCACATCATCGAGCGGATGGTGAACATCGTGAAGTCGATGGTGCCCGGAACGCACATCGGTCCGGTGATTTCCGCCGCGGCCAAGGCGCGCATCGAGGCATACATCACCGAGGCCGAGAAGATGGGCGCGAAGATCCTGGTCGACGGCCGCGGTTACAAGGTGAAGGGGAAAGAAAACGGCTACTACGTCGGCCCGACACTCATCGACAACGTGACGCCCGACATGCGCATCGCGCAGGAAGAAGTGTTCGGACCGGTGATGGTGATCATCCGCGCGAAGGATGTGGCCGAAGCGGTGGGCGTGCAGCAGAAATCGCCGTACGGCAACGCGGCCAGCGTCTTCACGGAGAGCGGCGGCGTGGCGCGGTACGTGATGGAGAACGCCAGCGCGGGCATGGTGGGCGTGAACGTCGGCGTCCCAGTGCCGCGCGAGCCGTTCAGTTTCGGCGGCTGGAACGATTCGAAGTTCGGCGTCGGCGACATCACCGGCCGCGGCTCGATCGAGTTCTGGACGAAGTCGAAAAAGATGACCACTAAGTGGAACAAGGAAGCCGGCGTGAACTGGATGTCGTAGGTCCGCACGGCGGACGGCGTTGATTGCCTCTCCGGCTCGGCCTTGCACTTGCGCGGAGATTTACCTTACGCGCGACTGCTGATGGACGGGGCTTGAGGCTGCCGATGCGGTCGTTGTTCCGACGCGATCGAAGTCGGCTCGCAGTGAAACGAGCTCCGATTCATGCCGATCGAGCCGCGCGAACAAGTCATTAACAGAGTGTCGACGCGATCGAAATGTGCATCAATGCGCTTTGTCTGGTTGTCGATCAGGCGCTCCATGTCGGGCAACGCGATCTCGCGATGAAACCGCATCAGCGTTTTGAAAAGATCGTCCCGGCTCGGGTTGCGGTAGCGCGGTTTCATAGTGGCGGGTTTCGAGGGCGGCGATGCGCTCGTTCATCGTCTCAACCTGTTGTTTGAGCTCGACGATCTCTGCCTCGGTCGCGATTTTTTTCTCCAGATTGTCAAAACGTGTTTCAAGAGAGGAGACGCGAGTTTCGAGCGCGGAAACACGTGCCTCCAGCCGCGCGAGTCCGCTCTTGACCAGCTCCAACTCTGACTCGACAAGCGTCAGCCGGCCCTCCACCATCTGAAGTCCTTCTTCGACGCGCCGCAGTCCAGCTTTGATTGCATGGCTCTCGGTTTCGAGCCTGTCGAGACGAAGGAACACACCGTCAAACAACGTGTAGACGTGATCGAAGCGCGCATCCATGCGCGCGGTTTGCGTGGTGACCTCTTCTCGCACGATCTGTCTCAGAGCCCGCAGCAGTTCGCCTGTTTCCATCGGATTAGTGCCTCGTTTCCAGCGCCGCGATGCGGTCGTTGAGGATCACAATCTGCTGCCGGATTCCGATGAGCTCTGATTCCGTCGCCAGACGATCGATCTTCTTCTCGATGTCGGTGACTCGCATTTCGAGCGCGATCAAATGGGACTTCACAAATTGCAGCTCCAATTCGACGCGGCCCATACGGGCGTTCAGCGACTGAACTTCAGATTCGACGCGCGCCAACCTCTCGTCTAGACGTCCCAGCCACGATCGCAGCGCCTGATACTCCGATTCCAGCCGATCGAAACGAACGTACATGCCGTCGAAGTGCGAGTTCATGTCGTTCCGCAACGCACCTACGGACTTCTCTACTGTCTCATCGACGATTCGTTGCACATCCGGTAGAAACACTTCCCGGTGGAACCGCGTGAGCACCTGGAGTATGTCGTTTTTCATCGCCGCGAAATCCTACCTCGGAAGCTCGCGCGCAATCGGTCTGGCAAGCGAGAAACAGAAGCGCTCTCTATAAGTGCCTTTGCGGCCGGCGAAAACTCCTCACCCTGTAGACGAATCACTTCGCTGGCTGCGGCAGATTGA